>WBZP01000019.1_pt1 | contig 223193 bp, 159 predicted proteins | sample 5204301 | NCBI WGS metagenome assembly WBZP01 (sample SAMN12412401, study PRJNA552823) | activated sludge metagenome | isolation source: activated sludge from nitrification reactor of wastewater treatment plant... | place: USA: Pennsylvania | collected 2017
CAATCGGGCTGGCGGGGCATCGGGTGTTCCTTTCTTGGTCGTCTAGGCAACGCCAAGGATACACCCGACCCCGCTCCTCAAGCGGTGGCCCTTTCCCAAAGTACAGAAGCTATGTTACACCGTCTACTCTTGCAGTGGTTGAGCGAATGGTTATGATACTTTTTCTCTCTGGTGGTTGTTAGCGCTATGCCCAAACAACCACCAGAGAAGCGAAGAAGTTGCGAAGATACGCACAAGCCTCTATGTCAATACGACCGGCCAAAGATTACGAGTTGAGTTGCAGGCTTCCCCGTGTACACGCAGATGCCGCCAGCTTCAGGCTGCTCAAGCGGAATGCAGCGAATAGTTGCACGGGTTTCATCCTGAATGCGCTTTTCGTCTTCGGTGGTGCCAGCCCAGTAGGCGCGTGCGAACCCGCGCTCGATCTGCGCCTTCAGCTCGTCGTAATTGCTCACATCGGCGGTATGGTCGTTGCGGAACTGAAGCGCGCGGTCGTAGAGGTTCTGCTGGATGGTCGCAAGTAGCTCTTCAAGATATTCGGTGAGGCCAGCCTGGGGCACAAACGATTTCCCCGCTTTGCCGGGCATGTCGCGCCGTGCAACCGCAACGCTGCCTTTCTCAACATCTTTCGGGCCAACCTCAACCCGCACGGGCACGCCTTTCATTTCCCATTCGTTATACTTGAAGCCAGGCGTCAGGTTGTCGCGATCGTCGATCTTGAAGCGCAACCGGCCTTTCCAGGGCGCTGTGATGCGCTCAACCGCACCCATGACGGCGCTACGCTCGGCATCGTTTTTATAAATTGGCACCATCACTACTTGCGTAGGTGCGAGCCGCGGCGGTACAACCAACCCTTCGTCATCGGAGTGGCTCATAATCAGCGCGCCAATCAGGCGTGTACTGATGCCCCAGCTCGTTGTCCAGGCAGTCTGTACGCTATTAGTCTGGTCGGTGTAGGTTATATTGAAGGCGCGCGCGAAGTTTTGGCCCAGGTTGTGCGAGGTGGCAGCTTGCAGAGCGCGGCCATCCTGCATCATTGCCTCAATGCAGTACGAGCGCAACGCCCCTGGGAATTTTTCCTTCTCGGTTTTCAGGCCCTTAATCACCGGCACGGCCATTTCTTTCTCAACGAAATCGGCATACACATCGTGCAAGATCATCAGTGTCTCGCGCTCGGCGTCGGCCTCGTCAACGTGGACGGTATGGCCCTCTTGCCAGAGGAATTCGGCAGTGCGCAGGAATGGCCGCGTGCGCATTTCGGCCCGCATGACGTTGGCCCACTGATTGATCAGGAGCGGCAAGTCGCGGTAGCTGCGGATCCATTTGGCATAGAAATAGCCGATAATCGTTTCTGAAGTTGGGCGAATCACCAGCGGCTCGGCCAGCTTGTCGGTGCCAATCTGGGTCACCTCGAAAAGCTCAGGCGCGAACCCTTCGACGTGTTCGGCTTCTTTCATAATAAAGCTTTTGGGAATAAGCAGCGGGAAATACGCATTGGTATGGCCGGTTGCCTTGATGCGGTCATCGAGGCCGCGCTGCATCGCTTCCCACAATGCATAGCCAGTTGGCTTAAACACAATACAGCCGCGCACCACCTCGGCGTAATCGGCCAGGTCGGCATTACGAACAATATCGAGATACCATTGCGAATAATCTTGCGCGCGCGGCGTGATTCCTTCTTTGGGCATGAGTTCCTCTCAGTTATGTCCGAACAAGTATCCATAGCACCTGCATTGCGTATTACGCAAGCGGTATGTACGGTTCAATCGCAGCGACCTCGATGCGCGCAAGCTCAAGCCGCAATGCCCATTGGGCCGGGCTGGCATCGATCTGGTCGATCCAGGCAGCGCGCCCACCAGCCGCTGTAATCTGGTCGGCGAAGCGGTCGGCGGTTTCAAATTCCAACCCCTCGGTTTCGCGGTAAGCCAGCGTAAAGCTGCCCGCGCGCAGCAGAAACAGCGGCCAGGCGACATCGGTGCCGATGCTCTGGTCGGGGCAACCAGCCAGCAGCGCCGCAGCAGCGCGACGCGACAAACCCCGTGCCGCCGCCGTTACATCCCAGGAATAACCGCTTACCCGCGCAAAGACATGGTTGATGATACCCTCGGTGTCGCGCTGGACACGCGGGTGGCTGGCAAATGCGCGTGCCGTGCGGCCCAGCACCGTAAAATCGCTCGCGGTAAGCTGCGCCGCCAGGGTCGCCAGCTCATCCGGATGATACTCGGCCCAGTGCAGTGCCCGGTCGAAATCGCAGAATAGAATCGTCGCTGCGCCAGTGTGTAGCGCCAGATCTATGGCAGCACGGCGGGTACCGCCCAGCCGATCAAGGCCATTAAACTCGTCCGTATGTTCCTGATACACCTGCGCGCCTGCTGCACGTAGCAGGTCGAGCGCTTCGGGTGGGCTGGCATAGGTTGCCTGAACAACGATCTGAGCAAAATGCCTTTGCAAAGTGGGCAGCACCCGCCGCACCTGTTCGGTCAGGCGCCCATCGGGGTCGTGTTGCGTCACGGCCAGCGTTACGGCGCCAGGCACGAACGAGCGTATCTGCAATGCTGATCCTTTAGCGCTGCGGTAGCGCGGCCTGCATGCCAGCGATCGTTTCGGCAGGCGTCTGGCGGCTGTTGAACACCGCCGAACCGGCGACGATATTGGTTGCCCCCGCGCCAGCAACCTCGGCTACATTTTTCTGGCTCACGCCGCCATCGACCTGAATAGCAATGTTGCCGAGGCCGCGTGAATCGAGCAGCTCGCGCAGGCGCGCAATTTTATTGGTGCTGGTGGGAATATATTCTTGCCCACCAAACCCAGGGTTCACGCTCATGATCAGGACAAGATCAACATAGGGCAGAATCTCATCGAGTGTGTTGAGCGGCGTGGCCGGGTTGAGCGCAACACCGGCGGTAAGGCCAAGCTGTTTGATCTGTTGAATTGTACGATGCAAGTGGGTGGTGGCTTCAACATGCACCGTAATATGGTTTGCACCGGCCTTGGCGAAATCGGCCACGTAGCGCTCGGGCTGGACGATCATCAGGTGGCAATCGAGCGGTACGCTTACAACGCGCCGCAGCGAGGCTACCACCGGCAGCCCAATACTGATATTGGGAACAAATACCCCGTCCATGACATCGATCTGTAACCAGTCGGCCCCGGCAGCCTCGGCGGCGCGTGCATCGTCGCCCAGGTGCGCAAAATCGGCGGACAACACCGAAGGAGCTAGGAGGATATCACGGTTGTTTATTGTGCCTATTGGCATCACTTTCTCGCTTCCTACCACCCAACAGCTTGACCAATTATAGCATAGCAGGCAGCAACCGATAGTAGATTGCGGTTGCATCGTGGCCACCTGCACCATTTTGCGCGTAAGCCGGAATAATGCCGGCCAGGGTATAGCCACATTGCTGGTACAGCTGCTCGGAAGGGTCGCCTTGGCGAGTATCGAGCACGAGCAGAGTACGCCCCTGTGCGCGGGCAAGCGTATCGATGGCATGTATTAGCGCCGTGGCTAACCCCTGGCGGCGCGCGCTTGAATGCACCATTACTTTCTGCACTTCGGCACGGTGGCGCGCATTCGGCTTTTCGGCCAGGGCGAGCTGTGCGCTGCCCAACACCAGCCCATCGCGCTGCGCAACCAGCAGCTGTGTTCGGCCTGCGCGCAGGTCGGCAATGACACCATCCCAATAACGCTGGGCTTCGTCGTGGTGTAGCGGCGGCAAGAAGCCAATCGATGCGCCGTGCATCACGCTATCGATGAGCAGTGCGCTAAGTGCGCCAATATTATCAGCCGCCTGCGTGGGTGCCCACGCTTCAATTGTTGCCATGGGCTACCCCTAGTTCTGCCAGCGCACCCCGCGCCGCTTCCAGTGCTTCTTCAATATCGCTCGCGTCAATGCCATAATGCGTCACCGCGCGAATTGCACCACGCCCCATTTCGCCAACGAGCACGCCGCGCGCGGCCAGCGCCTGCACCAGCGCCGTAGCGGTGCCCGCGCCGGGCTGTAGCGAGAATATGACAATATCTGTCTGCACGCTATCCAGATCGATCGCGATCTGCGGGAAGCTCGCCAGACCCTCAGCCAGCATACGGGCATTCGCGTGGTCTTCGGCTAGCCGATCGACCATTTCTTCGAGCGCGACAATGCCAGCTGCCGCGATAATACCCGCCTGGCGCATGCTGCCGCCCACGAGCTTGCGTATGCGCCGCGCCCGCGCGATAAACGCTGCATCGCCCGCCACAATCGAGCCGACTGGTGCAGCTAGCCCTTTGGAAAGGCAGAATTGCACGCTATCGACATGCGCGGTAATGCTGCATGCATCGGTTCCCTGCGCGACCGCCGCGTTAAACAGGCGCGCACCATCGAGATGCACCCGCAGCCCACGCTCGCGCGCAAACGCCTGCACCGCGCATAGGTATTCGGGGGCCAGCGCCACGCCGCCGCAGCGATTATGCGTATTCTCCAGGCAGATCAGCCGCGTTAACGCCTCGTGCGAGTCGTCGGCGTGGCGCACGGCGGCGGCAAGCTCATCAAGCGGCAGCTCGCCATTGGGCAGCGTTGGCACAACATGAAATGCCACTCCGCCCAGCACCGAGGCGCCGCCCGCCTCGTAGTTGTAAATATGCGATAGATCACCAACGAGCACTTCATCGCCGCGCGCGCAATGGGCCAGCAGCGCGCACAAATTACCCATCGTGCCGCTCACTACCAACAATGCGGCTTCTTTGCCAACTCGCTCGGCAGCCAACGCCTCAAGCCGATTGATAGTCGGGTCTTCGCCATAGACATCATCGCCAAGTGGCGCTTCGGCAATTGCGCGGCGCATGGATGGCGTAGGCAGCGTTACGGTGTCGCTGCGCAGGTCGATCGTTCGCATTTCTACTCCATTAACCTTCAGTGATCTTCAGGCACGACGTGCACACTTAAAACTCGTCATTGTATAATACTATGGGAAGCATCTCACTCAGCATAGGAAAACAATTATGAATGCGACTATCCTCGACGGGCGCGTGCTGGCAAAGCAATTACGCGAAGGGTTACGCGCCGCTATTCTCGATTTTACTGCCACGCACCGCAATGCACCGGCCCTGGCCGTGGTGCAAGTGTCTGGTGATGCCGCCTCCGATAGCTATGTGCGTAGCATTAGTAAGGCTTGCGAAGCGGTTGGCATTCGCTTCATTCACCAGCTGTTGCCCGCTGGCACAGCTCAGGCTACACTCGAAGCTGTGCTTAAAGGGTTGAGCGCCAATCGCGAGGTCGATGGTATCTTACTCCAGCTACCGCTCCCATCGGGCCTGAATGCGCATCGCGCCGTGGCACTTATTGACCCACGCAAGGATGTTGACGGGGCGACACCCACAAGCGCCGGGCTGCTGGCTCAGGGCTTGCCCAGCCTGCTGCCGAACACACCGGCGGGCGGCATGGAGCTGCTGCGGCGCTATACCATTCCGCTGGCGGGCAAGCGCGCGGTGGTGGTGGGGCGCAGCAATATTGTGGGTAAACCAATGGCGCTGCTGCTCCTGCACGAGCACGCGACCGTGACGATCGCCCACTCGCGCACGCCCGATCTCGCTGCGGTGGTGCGCGAGGCCGATATTGTGGTTGCAGCCGTTGGGAAGCCCGGGCTCATCACCGGCGACATGCTCAAGCCCGGCGCAATCGTCATCGACTTTGGTATTAACATGCGTGACGATGGCACCATGGTGGGCGATGTTGATTTCGCCAGTGCAGTAGAAGTAGCGGGTGCAATCACTCCCGTACCAGGCGGCACCGGGCCGGTAACGAATATGATGCTACTGCGCAACGTATTGCAGGCGGCGCAGGGAGGAGCTATAGCGCGCTAGTTCAGCGCGATGAGCAATGGCTGACTGCCGACTTATGCAATGTGGTCAGTCGTCCTTAGTCGGTCGTCAGAGCTGAAAGTACACTTCTGCAACAGAGTACGCGAAGCGTTACTACAGGCTCATTTGGTCACGCGCCGCATCACCGCCAGGCGCATATCATTGCCGATAAACGGGTGTACGACACTGGCGATACGCGCAAACCGCCGAAAGTATGGCGGCATTGCAGCCTGCTCAATCTGTTGGAAGCCCAGGCGCTGGTAAAACGACACGGTGCGACTCGCACACATGAGGTGCAGCGGGCCAGGTTCGCGCGTTACCAGGGCCTGTACGATTATTGTGCCGATTTTAAGGCCCTGCCATTCGGGCACTACTGCGATCGAGGCCAGCTCGCGGCTGCCGTCACGGTGCGGTTTTACCTGCCCAATGCCAATCAGCCCGCCGCTCTCTTCGGCCACCAGAAAGCGCGGCCAATCGATGCCGAGTGGGTTGAGCTGGGCTGCGCGTACAATCGCGGTAATGGCGGGCTGGTCGCTCGCAACCGCCGGGCGAATAACAATAGCCATATTCCGTTCACACAAGTTTATACAACAAAGACACGAAGGATTACATAAACCCTTCGTGTCTTTCTGGTGTAGCGGCTATGCTGTACCAAGCCAGCCGCGCCAATCAATCGTGATTAGTGACCAAAGCGCTTGGCAACTTCGGCCCAGTTCACAGTATTCCACCAGGCTTCCAGGTACTTGGCACGCAAGTTCTGGTATTTCAGGTAATAGGCATGCTCCCACACATCGACACCAAGAATCGGCGTATGGCCGTCCATCAAGGGGCTATCCTGGTTCGCGGTGCTGATGACCTGCAGTTTGCCGTCTTTATCTAGCACCAGCCACGACCAGCCGCTCCCAAAGCGCTTGACGCCCGCATCGTTCACTTTGGCTTTGAAATCGGCAAAGCTGCCGAACGCCTTATTGATAGCATCGGCCAGCGCGCCACTCGGCTCGCCGCCGCCATTCGGCCCCATAATTTCCCAGAACATTGTGTGGTTGACATGGCCGCCCACGTTGTTGCGCACCGCGGTGCGAATCGCCTCAGGCACGTCGTTGAGGTTCTTTAGCAGGTCTTCGGCGCTATAGCCTTGCAAATTGGCGTGGCTTTCAAGCGCTGCATTCGCATTCGTGACATACGCCGCGTGGTGTTTGTCGTGGTGAATCTGCATTGTTTGCGTGTCGATATGCGGCTCAAGGGCGCTGTAATCATACGGTAGTGGGGGTAGGGTAAAAGCCATGGGAAGCCTCCTCGCATCAAATCATTATCGAACATGCGGGCAATCCGCACGTAGTTCCCATCCAAACAGGAGTAATGCCGGTTATGAATGTGCGGGCGTGGGGCGTATTACTCAGCAGCGATCCGGTAACGGCAGCAAGTGCCACCCTCAGCAATCAGTTCTTCGCGTATGAGTGGTGTGCCGAGTATATCTTCATACAGCTTCAGCTCGTGTTCACATGCCTGTGGATAATCGCGCGCCACACAATCGACCGGGCAGTTATGCTCGGTAAGCCTAAAACTGCCATCGGGCATGTGCTGAAATTCGCACATATACCCTTGTTCGGTGAGTGCCGCCGCTAGCTCAGAAACTTGCTCGGCTCGGCCTTTCCCTGCAAGCCGCGGTGCCAGCTGTTTAGCAAACTGCAAGCGGCGTGCCGCGAAAAATTGGTCAAGCGCGTCAGTGCCACCCTGAGCTTTGACAAATGCCAGTGCCTCTAGCGCCAGCAGATCGTAGCGCTTGGGAAACAACGCCTCGGCATGCTCGGTCAGGCCATACAGGTGGCTGGGCCGCCCCATACCACGCCGCACGCCAACCGTGTGCACCAGCCCATCGCGATCGAGCAGCGCCAGGTGCTGGCGCACGCCGACGGCCCCAATCTCGAGCGCATCGCTCAATTCGGTAGCGGTGAGGTGACCGCGCCGCCGTAGTAGCTGCAAAATCTGCGCGCGCGTCTCGCCTTGTTCCCAATGTTCTAGCGTCATGCGCTATTCCACTCACTTCGCATACCAATGCCATATTCTGCCGCGTTTGAGTATAGCACTGGCATTTTGGCTTTGTCAAGAAAATACTTTCGAAACTGACCATTTGGACAGTATCGACGCCGTACTTGACAGTGTCCGGCGATACTCGTAGACTTGCGCCTGCATAAACACGTATGCGCGTCTACATCATTAGGAACCCATGGGAACGCTCTACCTCGTTAGCACACCAATCGGCAACCTCGAAGATATTACCCTGCGCGCACTGCGCGTGCTACGCGAGGTGGGCCTGATTGCAGCCGAAGATGTACGCCTTACTCAGCGTTTGCTGGCACGCTATCAGATTACGGTGCCCTGTATTTCCTACCACGAGCATAATAAGCTGGCGAAGGTCGATGAGCTGCTGACCGCACTTGTACAGGGCGATGTTGCGCTAGTCGCCGATTCGGGTACACCGGGGATGTCGGCGCCCGGCTTTGAGCTGGTGAGCGCGTGCATCGCAGCGGGCTACACCGTGGTGCCGATTCCTGGCCCCAGTGCGCCACTCGCGGCGCTGGTGTCGTCGGGCATTCCTACCGACCAGTTTATTTACCTGGGGTTTTTGCCGCGCCGCGGTGCCGAACGGCGTGCGCTACTCAATAGCCTGGCCGAATTCCCGCAGACGCTCGTGTGCTTCGAAGCGCCTCACCGCCTGAACGATGCGCTGGCCGATATGCTGGCAATTCTGGGCGATCGGCGAATGGCTGCCGCGCGCGAGCTTACGCGCCCACAAGAAGAATTTCGCCGCCAACGTATCAGCCAGGTGTTGGCCTATTACACGGCACATCGCCCGCGCGGCGACTTCACGCTTGTGGTTGAAGGGCGGCGCTGGGCGGCGGTGCGCAAACCTCAGGCGCAATCGCCCAGTGATGCCGAGCTGCGTCTGCCGCCGGAAGAGCAGCTACCAAGCGAGGCAGCAGTTGCTGCACGGTTGCGCGAGCTGCGCGACCTGGGCAAAAGTGGCAGCGCAGCAGCGCGCCAGGTAGCACGCGAGCTGAAGCTCAATAAGAGTCTGGTCTACCAGATCTGGATTGGTCTTGACCAGGAGCCACGCACCCAAACGCCCGAATCATAAGTGCGGGCAGGTTTGCTGGCACCATATTGTGGAGCAAAATGTGGAATTACGCGACAAAGTGGTCGTCGTCACCGGCGCATCGAGCGGGTTTGGCGAGCAGATCGCCCGGCGCTGCGTGCAGCAAGGCGCACGTGCGGTATTGGCAGCGCGCTCGGCTGAACGTCTGGCCGCGCTTGCCCACGAGCTAGGCGCAACGCGCACACTGGCGGTGCCCACCGACGTGACCGACACAGCAGCGGTGCAGCAATTGGCCGCGACCACCCGAGCACACTTTGGCCCTACCGATGCGCTAGTGGTAAACGCGGGCTTTGGCGTACTCGATCCACTGGCACAGGCGCGGCTCACCGACCTGCAAGCAATGATTGAGGTGAACCTCTATGGCGCAGTACGCAGCATTCAAGCGTTTCTGCCCGATATGTTGCAGCGGCGCAGCGGCCAGATCGTGCTGATGGCCTCGCAGGCAGGGCTGATCGCAACCAAAAATATGGGCTTCTACAATGCCACAAAACATGCGCTCGTTGGGCTGGGGCGCACCCTTATGCTTGAGCTTGCAGGTACCGGGGTGCGCTGCGCGCTGATTTGCCCGGGTGTCGCTCCTACTGGCTTTCAGCAGCAAGCCGACCCCACCAAATTCGCCCGTATTACCCGCCTTTCGGCATGCACTAGCGCGCAGGTGGCCGACGCAACTGTGCGTGCGATTGCACGACGCACGCATGGTGAGGTGCTGGTGCCGGGCTATGCACGCGCGCTCACTATTCTTGCCAACCCAATCCCTAGCTTAACACGCCTCGTGCTGCGGCTGATAGGCTAATATAGCTTAAAACCAGGCACCGGTAGGGTACTAGTGCCTAAAACAAAATAGTACTACAGTCACCTATAGGCAGCTAGCCGAGCGGTATCGGCTATGCTAGTATACACCCGCGAGATGGTAATGCTGCCTGTGGTCAAAATTTATTAACATATTGGCCGGTCTGCCGAGCCAGAAGGAGCTGCTGTATGACCCAGGATCGCATTGCCGAGCGGGTGGCGCTGGTGCCACCATCCGGAATTCGGCGGTTTTTCGATATCGCGGCGCAGATGCCCGATGTTATTTCGCTAGGCATTGGCGAACCCGATTTCGTCACCCCCGAGCACATTCGCGCGGCGGGCGTGCAGGCCCTGAATGATGGCCGTACTGCCTATACATCGAATTCAGGCTTGATCGAGCTACGCGAAGCACTTTCACAGCATATTGCCGCGCTCTATGATATTCAGTACGATCCGGAAACCGAGCTGCTCATTACTGTGGGCGTGAGCGAAGCTTTGCAGAATGCAATGCTGGCGACCATCAACCCGGGCGATGAGGTTATTATTCCAGAGCCAAGCTTTGTAGCGTACCCGGCCAGTGTCGTTTTCGCAGGCGGCGTGCCGGTTTCAGTGCCTACCTCGGTGGAACAGGCTTTTCAGGTTACTGGCGATGCAATCGAGGCAAAGATTACGCCGCGCACACGCGCTATTCTGATTGGCTACCCGAATAACCCCACCGGCGCGGTGATGCCACGCGAACGCCTGCTTGAAATTGCCGCGCTGGCCGAAAAATATGACCTACTGGTATTCTCGGATGAGATTTACGACCGGCTTGTGTACGGAGTAACCCATACCTGCTTCGCATCGCTGCCCGGTATGCGTAACCGAACGGTATTGCTTGGCGGTTTTTCTAAAGCATATGCTATGACGGGCTGGCGCTTGGGATGGCTCGCCGCGCCGGTCGATATTACGGCTGCAACCCGCAAAATTCATCAGTACGCAATTATGTCCGCGCCCACGATTGCGCAGTATGCTGGCCTCGAAGCCCTGCGCAGTGGCGAAAACGATGTACGCCAGATGGTGGCCGAGTACGATCGGCGACGGCGCGTGATCGTCGATGGTTTGAATCAGATCGGGCTGCCAACCTTCGAGGCGCAGGGTGCATTTTATGTCTTTCCGCAAGTAAGTCACCTTGGCTTTACCAGCGAGGAATTTGCCGAGCGGCTGCTCCACGATCAGCAAGTCGCGGTCATCCCGGGTGATGCGTTTGGGCCGAGCGGTGCGGGCTTTGTGCGCGCCTGCTATGCGTCATCGCTCGATAAAATCGAGGCTGCGCTCGACCGGATTGAGCGCTTTGTAAAGCCATATCGCTAATAGCACATAGGGTGGGAGGGTTGCCCCGCCCTGCCCAGATTATCATTGGTCACATACAAGCTTCATCGTAACACAGGAGAATTCGCACTATGACGATCGAGTACACCAACAAGGCAATAACACTCCAACCCACCCCCACGAACGAGCAGCTGTATTGCGCGCTTACGGGTGTGCCCGTAGACGCTGCTACTGCCTACTGGGCACCACCGCTGGTTACGGCTGGTCAGCTGGTGCGGGCGGTAATCAATGGGCTGCTGCACTCGCCTGGCACGCTGAGCCATATGCTCTTCGATGAAATGCCAAACGTCCCCTACGCCCCGGCCGTGCGCGATCAGCTGGCGGCTCGCCGCAGCAGTGAACAGGTAAAACTACTGGTAGGAATGTTGGTGAGCATTGCGCTTGTTGCGGTACCGATTATCTTATTGGCTATGCGGTGATTGTATGGTTCTTTCGGTTATTATGCCGTGTTACAACGAAGCGGCAACACTCTCAGCTATTCTTGAGCAGGTTCGCGCGATCAAGCTCGACATGCAAATTATTGCGGTCGATGATCATTCTTCCGATAACACCTTCGAGGTGTTGCAACGCGCGGCAGCGCAGGATCCAAACATGATCATCGTGCGCCACCCCACAAACCGTGGGAAGGGTGCGGCCGTGCGCAGTGGTCTGGCGCGGGCAACGGGCGATATTGTCATCATTCAGGATGCTGACCTGGAGTACGATCCCCAGGATTATTATGAGCTGGTACGCCCAATTGCCGAAGGCCGCGTGAACGTAGTGTTCGGATCGCGCTTTCTCGGCCAGCACACGGGCATGTATTTCTGGAATGCCCTAGGCAATAAGGGTTTAACATTCCTGACCAACTTTTTGTTCAACTGCTGGATCTCGGATATGGAGACGTGCTACAAAGTCATGCGCACCGAGATCATGCGCGACCTCCAGCTGAAGAGCAATGATTTTCGGCTAGAGCCTGAAATTGCGGCAAAGGTGCTGAAGCGTGGGCATCGCATCTACGAGGTGCCAGTGCGCTACTTGGGGCGCACCTACGAAGAAGGCAAAAAAATGAAGCCAAGCCAGGGCTTCTATGCCATTCTGGCGCTGTTTCAGTATCGGTTATTTAACTAATACGAAATTCGGTTCATTGCTTCTTGTGGGCGAGGTTCGGGGGTAGCACAGCTGCCTCCGAATTTCTTTTTCTGGCAGGTGCTCGGAACAAGCGTGCACCTGCCAGAGCAGGAAAGTATCAAACGGGGGTAGTAGTGCTCTCTATGCTATGACTGAAGCACAAGAGGGCCTATTTCTGGACTGGCTTGGTATTGCCAAATACAGGTTTGGGGCCTGCAACTGGCGCAGCCCAGCGGGCGGCATTGGCAAGCACGAGCCGAATCTCAGGGTTGTAGTAGGTGGGGTAGCTTTCGTGGCCGGGGCGGAAATAGAAGATTTTGCCGCGCCCACGAGTATAACAGCAGCCGCTGCGAAACACTTCGCCGCCCTTAAACCAGCTGACGAACACCAGCGTTTCGGGCGCGGGAATATCGAAGCGCTCACCATACATTTCTTCTTCTGCCAGCTCGATCGTTTCGCCCAGGCCCGCAGCGATCGGGTGGCCTGGCTCAAGCACCCAGATGCGCTCGTTGTCGTCGGCCTCACGCCATTTCAGATCGCAGGAAGTGCCCATCAGCTTCTTGAAGATCTTCGAGAAGTGGCCCGAATGCAGTACAACTAACCCCATGCCATCGAGCACGCGCGCATACACCCGCTCGACAATCGCATCGCTCACGGCACCGTGGGCCATATGCCCCCACCAGAACAACACATCGGTTTCGGCCAACACTGCTTCGGCTAGTCCATGCTCGGGCTCATCGAGCGTGGCGGTTTGCACGGTAAAGCCCGCATTTGCGCGCAGGCCCTCGGTAATGGCGGCGTGAATGCCATTGGGGTAAATTGTGCTGGCGGGGTGGGTTGTATCTTTTTCGTGGCGAAACTCATTCCACACCGTAATACGTAGTGGCGTTGTCATCCTAAAATCCTTTCGTAACCCAATCACATTAGTGTTTTGGACGAATGTCTACCAGATTGCTATGGAACGTGCTCTGCCCGGCCAGGTCGGCCAGGGTATCAGGGGTTGTCCAGTTCACGTTGCGCTGGTCGGGCGCATGGCTGGCCCATGGCCCCTTGGGCGATACAACCACGCCCGGCGGCACGTCGTCGGTAATCACCGCGCGCAGCTCACAGCCGCCACGCGCGCTTTCTACCAGCACCGTCGCGCCAGCGGCAATCCCACGTTCAGCAGCATCGCGCGGGTTTATTTCGATGAATGGGGTGCCTTCCTTCGCCATGAGGCTGGGCTGGTTGGCGAAGCTACTCGACACATAGTGGTGCGCAGCCGCCGAGATGAGAACGAGCGGTTGGGGCGTGCCTGTCGCCGTCTTCGTGTGAGTAAACTCAGTGGGCAGCATAAAATCGGGCAGCGGATCGACACCGTGCTCGCGCATGGCTTCGCACAGCAGCTCGACCTTGCCCGACGGTGTGGGGAAGCGACCGCCCGCGAACGGCATGTGCTGGTCTTCGGCGAAGCTATACGGCACCGTACCTTCGGCCTGAAGTCGTTCAAGCGTTATCCCTGCGAGGAGCGGATTGTGCGCGCGTGTGGCATCAAGCACCCCACGCAGCGCGTCTTCTGGCGCTTCATGGAGCCATGGCTCGGTGAAGCCCAGGCCCGCTGCCAGCAGGCGCATCACATCCCAGTTGCTTTTGCTTTCGCCTTGCGGCGCGATGGCAGGCTGGTTGTACTGCACGTGGCGATGCCCATACGGCTTATGGAGATCGACATGTTCGAGCTGCGTGGTGGCGGGCAGCACAATGTCAGCATAGCGCGCCGTGTCGGTCATAAACTGCTCGTGCACCACGGTGAATAAATCCTCGCGCGCTAGCCCTTGCACAATCAGCCCGGCGTTGGGCGAAGACGTGACAGGGTTGGCGGCAAATACGTACAGCGACTGGATGGGCGGATCGGCGGCTTCGCCCGTCAGCGCTGCGCCCAGGCGATTCATATTGATTATACGCGGCGTTGGTGGGCATGCGCTGGCATGACCCACGGCTTCGGCATCCCAGCGTACATAGCCGCTGGCGCTATAGCTCAGCCCTCCGCCCAGCACACCATACTGGCCCACCACTGCGGGCAAGCAGCACAGCGCGCGGAAGGTTTGCCCGCCATTGCCGTGGCGCTGGACGCCATCGGCAGTTTTAAGCAGCGCCGGGTGCGTCATTGCATAGCGCCGCGCCAGTGCCACAATTGTTTCGGCAGGCACGCCAGTGATATCGGCGACGCGCTCGGGCGGGTATGCGGCGGCACGCGCGCGCAGCTCGCGCCAGCCCAGGCTGTGGGCTTCGAGCCAGGCTTGGGCGTGCAGGTTTTCGGCGAAGATCACCTGCATCAGCCCGAGTGCAAGCGCGCCATCGGTGGCCGGGCGCGGCTGAATATGCTCGTTCGCGCTGCGGGCAGTGAGCGTGCGGCGCGGGTCGATCACCACCACATAGGCGCCACGCTTCTGGGCCTGGCGCAGCAGCGGCATGAAATGCGGGCCAGTGCTGGCCGGGTTATGGCCCCAGATCAGCACAAGCTGGCTATGCAGCACGTCGGCGGGGTCGGGCGATTGGCGCGCGCCAAGCGTGGCCTCGACCGCCAGCTCGGCGGCGTTGCCGCAGATCGCACGTTCAAGCCCGCTCGCACCCATGCGGTTCCACAAGCGCGCATTGCAAATGCCAAGTTGCAGTAGCCCGAGCGTGCCGCTATACGAATATGGCAGAATCGCCGCCGCGCTATAGTCGGCAATGATTGCCTGCCAGCGCTGGGTGATTTCGTCAATCGCTGCCTGCCAGCTGATGCGCTCCCAGCAGCCGCTACCCTTGGCACCTACGCGTCGCAGCGGGTACAGCAACCGGTCAGGTGCATAGACACGTTCGAGGTAGGGGCGCACCTTGGCGCAAAGCCAGCCCTGGGTGATTGGATGTTCGCGCTCGGCGTAGAAGTTTATGGCGCGGCCAGCGCGCACCTCGGTAATGGTGGCGCAGGTATCGGGGCAATCGTGCGGGCAGGCACCTCGCACCCGCAGCAGGGTATCGGCAACTGGCATTGGCGTGCTCCGTTGTGTGGCTGTACTGCGCGTAGCATACCACGGATGGCGGGGAGAGTGTGCGGGGAAACAGCCTACCGGCGCAGGAAGGCGCGGGCTATGTTGCGGCACAGGACGGTAATATATTCAGCCAACCCGATGAGCTTCTACGCGTCCAAGAAGCGCGCCACAATATCGACCGTCAGCGGTTTCAGGGCCACGCCCTACAGGCTGCCGCTGGCAGTGCCCGACATCACGCTCTTCGCGCTGGCAAAGTCGTATACTGTATGCTACGTTCCTGCGCCGTCACTATTTATAATTGAACGTACATCGAACTTCCACAGCTCATACTCTGTTTCGCTTGATGCTATGATGGTAGCAATATCCTGCTGAGATGGCGCCCAAGCAAACGCAGAGATGTTGCCGTTATACACACGATACGTCTTACCAGTCCTCGTTGACCAGAGATACAACCCTGCTGATTGAAAGGGCCATTTCCCTGAAGTGTCGTAGGCTAGCCATTGCCCATCGGGCGACCAGCGTACAGAACCGCCATCGCTATCACTGGTAAAGATAGACTGCGCTGTCATCGTATGCCGATCTAGGATGTATAAATTCCAAGACACGCGCTCTAAGAGAGAATATGCCCTACCAATGGGCGCTAAAGTGGCCCAGAAGGCAATCTGATCGGTTTTCCAGGCCCAATCCATGGAACCAGTTTCCCCAACCGGCGATGCCTGGCTGTAGCGCTGATAATATGCTTGAGAGGTTTCTGCTTGTGCTTCTGCAGTCACACTCTCAGGTAGATGCCATATGTTGCCACTATTCTGGAGCGTCAGCGTGACCGGAACGGTGCCCTGCGGCGTTAACCATTGCAAGGTGCTAAAAATATTTCCACCGGACACCAGCCCTTCCTGTCGTTGCACATTCCAAATATACCCACCTTGGGGCGGCTGATAAGATGCGAATAAGGGGCCGATTGTCGCGGTGGGTAGATCGTAAAGAAACGCGCCAACCTCCACCTGACTATTTTTGACCCCGATAATGCAGGCCAGCCCAAGCTTGTCTGCTGTTCCGGCGATACGTTGAAGTGTTGGGTTATTACAGTGCTGATTGATAGCCCGCAGCTGTTCCCATTGGTGTGCCTGATTCGCAAGCCGCCAGATGGTAGATTGAACTTTTACTGTTCCAGAATCCAACCAATCCAGGTAGAGGGTGCCATCCGGCATCCATTCCAACCCAAACGGATGCGCTGTGAGGGTTGTTGATCTGGGTAAAGGCAACTGCATTCTGGGTGCCTCGATCGTTGATCCACAAGCACCACACAGGCTAGCAACAAGCAGCAGTGTGATTGAACAAACAACGCAATGCCGAAGGCGAAATACGCCATCTATTAAGCGGTGCAGAATTAAGAACGCTATGCTCAAGGCCTTGCTTACGGAATTTGTACTATATGGCATATCGAACCACACGCTTTATTCGCGGCTTGCCAATAAAGATTAGCCAGGACGACAAGAAAAGCGGTTCATTGGGATTCAATAGAAATTGAAATCTGCGCCCACAAAGCAGGCGAGTATCAACCGTCTATCCGAACAGGGAGCTATCGCCTGTTACACGCCACACAGGCCATTTATCATTCATTGCACCAGCCCGCGAATATCGTAGGTCCACACTGCAAACTGCGCGCACGTCGCATCGAAACATTGTGTTGCTGCGAGCATGTTTCCATCGGGGGACAAAGCAAGATTACTAAAGTGCCCAGCCTGGACTAAAATGGAGCGGTGCTGGGCAAACGAATACCGCCAGATGCCTTGTGTCGTCCACCAATCTCGCCCAGAAATATAGATCAGTGCTTGACCATCAGGTGACCACAGGAGATACGTTGGATCGCGAATCTGATTGACAATCCGCTCCACTGTAAGCGTCGTAGGATCGAGCAGATAAATATCCCAGGGCACCACTGGAAAGGGATCGTTTTGCCCAATGGTTTCGAGTGTGGCCCAGAACACGAGCCGATCGCCGCTTGGCGACCATGCGGGATCACGCGCCAAACCAACCGGCAACGGCATACTACCAACTGCTTTAGGATCGGCTTGATATCGTAGAAGTTCAGTCACACTATCAGGCAGATACCATGAACGCCCGCCTTTGCGTAAGGTAATTGGCATCGGTTCAACCCGATCTGGGGTAAGCCAATACAATGTGCTGTAGATGCCAACCGGGGTAAAAACACCGCGCTTTTGGATGGGATTCCACGTAAACTCACCCGCATCCGGCAAAGTCTGATCAACTAACTGAGCTACTTGGTGGGTATGCTGATCATATGCCACGAGTGTGACCGTAAAATCGTGCCCCCACCTGCGATCTGGCTTTCCAGTACATTCTTTCAGCAACCCTATGCGTCCATCTGAAAGTAGCGTGAATTGATAATAGTGCACGCTCAGGCACGAACTATCCGTTGGGAGTGGGATGGGTTGCCACGGCGCATCGGATTGTGCTTGATACCAGTATTGTTGAATAGTACCCACGACCAATTGGTGCGGCCCCAACCATCCCACACTATAGGGCGGCTCGACACCGCTTGTTTTACGTGGTGCAAGCGGTGGTGGCAGGATAACCTGCCTGGTCGGAAGGGAAGCCGGATTTGCCCGACCAAATGCCAAAAAGGCAGCGATAATACAAACAAATATTCCGAAGAACAGTTTGTTTTTATTACGCTGCATGGTTCATCCCAGTATTACGTGCCATTATCGTATACCCTTACACTTGGGTTCACTTGAGAGTCATTGCCTCGTTCTGGGCGGACACCCTCCGCCGCAACCTTATTGTATATTGGCACATATGAAACGCGCTTGACAAGAACTACCATGCGCTATATCATAATGCCCGTTATGAAACAGCTGTCGTGCAACAATTATACATTGCGTCGTCGCACACGTCGCCTGGCCCGTATGGGCTCAGGGGGCGGCTAGCGCGTGTACGCATTGTTGCACCCGCGCCCAGCCAGCGCGAGCGATCGTGAAACCACCCCTGAACCTTTACTGGTTCGGGGGTTTTTGTATGTGTGAGGGCATTGCGATGGTGAAGGTAGGCATTTTCGGTGTTACCGGCTACGCTGGCTACGAGCTATTGCGCTGGCTGGGCCGCCACCCGCAGGCGCAGGTCGTGTTCACAACCTCGGAATCGCAGGCGGGCAGACGCCTGGCCGAGGTGTACCCTGGCCCGCTCGACGCGCCGCTGCTTGCGCCCGACGCTGCGCCGATTGGCGAGGCCGATGTGGTGTTTTTGGGGCTGCCCCATGGCGTCGCCGCTACCACCGCTGCCCGCGCCCGCGCCGCTGGCACGCGCGTCATCGACCTTTCTGCCGATTTTCGCCTGGCCACACCCGAAGCTTACCAGCAGTGGTATGGCCACCCTCACCCGGTGCCTGATCTGCTGCCCGCGCCGTATGGCCTGCCCGAGCTGAACCGCGCGGCGCTGCGCGCAGCGCCGCTGATTGCCAACCCCGGCTGCTACCCAACGAGTGTGCTGCTAGGCCTGGCTCCGCTGCTCCGCGCTGGCGCACTATCCGACGCTACCATCATCGTCGATTCAAAATCGGGGGTGACGGGTGCGGGCCGCGCGCCGAAGCAGAATACAAGCTTCGCCGAGGTGAGCGAAAACCTCGCGCCGTATAGCATTGGCCACGTTCACCGCCATGTTGGCGAAATGGAGCAAGAAGCGGCCCGCATTGTGCAGGCCCATGCACCGCGCCTCGGCGCTGCCGGGCCAACCATTATCTTCACGCCGCACTTGCTGCCAATCAATCGCGGCATTCTCAGCACCATGTATGTGCGCGTGCCCGATGGCTGGGGCAACGCCCAGATTCGCGCCTACTACGATGCGATGTATGCTAACGAGTCATTTGTGCGCGTGCTGCCGCCCGGTCAGATCGCCACGATCGGCCATACGGCGCATACCAACCTGTGCGCAATTTCGCTCACACTTGCGCGCCCAGGTTTGCTCATCGTCATCTCAAGTATCGATAATTTGGTGAAGGGTGCTGCTGGCCAGGCTATTCAAAATATGAATGTGATGTTCGGGTTGCCCGAAACCACAGGATTGATGTAATACGTATGGAGCAAGGTGATGAGCCTTGCTCCGCTGCTTAGTGGCTGGGTGAACTATGGCAACGCTTGTGCTCAAAATTGGCGGCAACGAGCTCGACGACCCGGCATTTGTGGCCGAACTGGCGCGCGCTATGGCCGCGCTACGCCCCCAGCCGGTGCTGGTGCACGGCGGCGGCAAAGAGATCGGTCAAATTCAGAGTGCCTTGGGCGGCGAGCCACGTTTTGTGGCGGGCCTGCGCTACACCGACGAAATCGCCCTGCACGCCGCCGAAATGGTGCTGTGCGGTCTGGTGAGCACCCGGCTGGTAGCTGCGCTCACGGCAGCGGGGGCCGATGCCCTGGGTCTCTCGGGCGTGGACCGTGGGCTGATGCGGGTGGAGAAGGCGCAGCACCCGGCGGGCGATCTGGGCCGGGTTGGGCGACCGGTAGCGGTGCGTGCCGATCTGTTGCGCGATCTGCTGGCGCAGGGTGTCGTGCCGGTGATTGCGCCGATCTCGCTTGGCCCAGAAGGTACCTACAATGTCAATGCCGACGAGGCCGCCGGGGCAATTGCCGGGGCCTTGCAGGATGCCGAGGTTGTGTTCGTCACCAATGTGCCGGGTGTGCTGGTGGGTGATACACTTGCGCCCAAATTATCGGCTACCCAGATCGGCAACCTGATTGATGATGGCACGATTTATGGTGGCATGATCCCCAAGGTGCGCGCGGCGCTCACGGCCCTTGCTGCGGGCGTTCAATCGGCGCGCATCACCAACCTCGCCGGGCTGTCTGGCGGCGGTACCCGTATCGTACAGGAATAAAAGCATCAATGACACTTGCACTCCCCACAACCAACTATACGCTCGCCTACGTTGCAAAGGAACAGACCATGGCTCAGTGGGTCGCTGAAGACCAGATTGTGGGCAATGTTGCGCCCGCAGCCGCTGTTCACGTTCGGCCAGCGCGCAATGATGATATCGCCGCAATTGTTGCAGTTGTGGATGAAAATGCGCGCCTGGGCCATTTGCTGCCGCGCAGCGCCGAGAACATTCAGTCTTCGCTGGCGAGCTGGCTGGTTGCCGAAATCAACGGCCAGGTGGTCGGCATTGGCTCGCTGGTCGATATGAGTCCCACCCTGGTAGAAGTGCGTTCGCTGGCGGTGCTGCCCGCCTACCGCAGCTATGGCATCGGTGCGCATTTAGTCGATGCCCTGGTTGATCAAGCGCGCGAGCGCGGTATTCCAACGATTTTTGCGCTCACCCGCGCCGTGTCATTCTTCACGCGTCTAGGCTTTGTTATTAGCGCGCGCGAAAGTTTCCCCGAAAAAGTATGGAAAGATTGCGTCGTCTGCCCGCTCCAGCATCACTGCGACGAAACGGCGGTAGTGTTTGAAATGGGGCGCGAGCTGCCATGACACTGCAACCACCCGCCGAGCAGATCGCCCTGGCCGCCGACCGGCTGCGCGATATGGCCGCCGCCGGGCTGCGCTACGCCGAAGGCATTTACGATCACGAGCGCTACCAGGCTATTCAGCAGATCGCGCTTGAGCTGCTGGCACTCGCCAATGGTGACACCCTCGCAGCGTTCGAGCCATTGCGCGCAACCATCTTCGCCCGCTCGTCGCCGCTGCTGGCCGGGGCCGCCGCCGTCATCGACGATGAGGGCATGATCCTGTTGCAGCGCCGCGCCGATAATGGCCTGTGGAATATGCCCGGCGGCGTGATGGAGGTGGGTGAAACGCCCGCACAGGCGGTGGTGCGCGAGCTGCTCGAAGAGACCGGGCTGCGCTGCCAGCCGATTGCCCTGGTTGGCGTGTACGATAATCGCTACTGGGAACCGGGTGTGGTGCAGCATATGTACAAGCTTACCTTTCTCTGCGCATCGCTTGATGGCCGCCAACCAGTTCAGCCGCCGTCGCACGCGCTCGAAACAGCTGAGCTCGGCTGGTTCGCCGAGCACAACCTGCCAACAGGATTGTTCGAGGGCCACCGCCAACGCATCACCGACGCATTTCGCGCCTGGCGTGGCGAGCCGCGCGCCTATTTCGATCGGCCAGGCTAGCCGTTTGTAAAGCTGAAATCTTCGTAATGCCACGCTAGAGGATAAGAGGAACCCATGTCCCCACGCATACCTGCGCTGCTGGCGCTTGAGGATGGCACAACTTGGCCGGGCACTGCGCTAGGCGCAATTGGCGAACGCGCGGGCGAGGTTATTTTCAACACCGCCATGACTGGCTACCAGGAAGTATTGACCGACCCCTCGTACTACGGCCAGATCGTGGTGATGACCGCGCCGCATATCGGTAACACCGGCGTCAATATCGAGGATGAAGAGAGCGCCAAACCCTGGCTTTCGGGCTTTGTTGTGCGCGCCGCCAGCCCACGGGTGAGCAATTGGCGTTCCCAGGCCGCTCTCGGCGACTACCTGCGTGAGCACGGTGTGGTGGGCATTACCGGCGTTGACACGCGCGCGCTGGTGCGCCACATCCGCGAGGCCGGGGCACTCCGCGGGGTTATTTCGTCGGCGGAGCCGGAGGCTGCGCGACTGATTGAGGCGGCACGTCGCGCACCTTCGATGGAAGGGCTTGATCTAGTGCCCTATGTCACCTGCGCCGAGCCATACCACTGGGCCGAGGGTGGGCCAGGCGAATGGGGCGTGCCACCCAGCAGCCAGCCCTACCATGTCGTCGCCTACGATTTCGGGATGAAGCGCAATATTCTGCGCCTGCTGGCCGAGCGCGGCTGCCGCGTGACGGTGGTGCCTGCCACCACGCCTGCCGCCGTAGTACTTGCGCTCAACCCCGATGGTATTTTCCTCTCGAATGGGCCGGGCGACCCGGCAGCGGTGACGTATGCGGTCGCGGCGGTGCGCGAGCTGCTGGGCAAGAAGCCGCTGTTCGGCATTTGCCTGGGCCACCAGATTCTGGGCCTGGCGCTGGGCGCGCAAACCTACAAGCTGCGCTTTGGCCACCACGGTGGCAACCAGCCGGTGCGCTTCAGTGATACTGGGCGCGTCGAAATTTCGAGCCATAACCACGGCTTCGCCGTCGATGACAAAACCCTACCTGCGGGCGTTGCAGTGACGCACACCAACCTGAACGATGGCTGCTGCGAGGGACTGCGTGCCCCCGACTTGCGTGCGTTCAGCGTGCAGTACCACCCCGAGGCCGCGCCCGGCCCGCACGACGCCGCCTACCTGTTCGGGCAATTCGTCGCGCTGATGAAAGATGGTAGTATGTAGCGGCTAATGCGCACATAGCAGATTAAGGCTGAAGATCAACCACCAAGGTACCAAGACACCAAGGGATTACATATGAGCATTGAGCCGCCCTCACATCAGGAAGATACTATTGGCAAGGCGATCGTTCAAGCAGCATATACAGTTCACAAAGCGCTTGGCCCTGGTCTTTTGGAACAAATCTATGAAGTGTGCTTTTGCCACGAGTTATCGAAGAAAGGGTGCAAAGTTCAGCGTCAAGTATCTTTCCCCATAACCTACGATGGGATTATTTTCGAAGAGGGTCTACGGCTTGACGTACTTGTCGATTCGCTAGTCATCTGCGAGCTGAAAGCAGTACAAGAAATGCATCCGGTTTTCACAGCACAATTGATGTCGCAACTCAAACTTACACAAAGACGCCTTGGCTACCTTATAAATTTCAACGTCCCACTTATTAAGAATGGTATCAAGCGTATTGCTTTATAAATCTTAGTGCCTTGGTGATAAATCCGCTTTCTCGTAGCGCATCCGCGATTTCAAAATGTCTTTCGTTTAGTCTTGGTGCCTTGGTGTCTTGGTGGTAATTTTTCGCACCTTTTGGTAAAGGTACACACTCTCGTGGCAATATAAGGACGGTAGAATGCCGAAACGCACAGATATACACTCTATTCTGATCATCGGCGCTGGGCCGATTGTAATTGGGCAGGCCTGTGAGTTCGATTACTCGGGCGTGCAGGCGTGCAAGGTGCTGCGCCGCGAGGGTTACCGCGTTATTCTGGTGAACTCGAACCCGGCGACGATCATGACCGACCCGCAGTTCGCCGATGCCACCTATATCGAGCCGCTGACGCCCGAGGTGGTTGAGAAGATCATCGAGCGCGAGCGCCCTGATGCGCTGCTGCCCACGGTGGGCGGGCAAACTGGGCTAAACCTGGCAATGCGCCTGCACAAAACCGGTGTGCTGGCGCGCCATGGGGTCAAGCTCATTGGTGCCTCGCCCGGCGCGATCGACCTGGCCGAGGATCGCCAGCTCTTCAAAGAAGCCATGCTGAAGGCCGGGCTGGGCGTGCCGCAGGGCGATACCGTCACAACTGTCGAGGATGCGCTGAAGCTCGGTGCGCAGATTGGCTACCCGGTGCTGGTACGACCCTCGTTCACGCTGGGCGGCTCGGGCGGCGGCGTGGCCTACGATGAGGCGCAGCTGCGCGAGATTGCCGACCGTGGGTTGCGCGCCTCGCCGGTGACGCAAGTGCTGATTGAGCAGAGCGTACTGGGCTGGAAGGAATACGAGCTTGAGGTGATGCGCGATCGCGCCGACAACTTCGTGGTGGTCTGCTCAATCGAAAACCTTGACGCAATGGGCGTACACACCGGCGACTCAATAACGGTTGCCCCGGCGATGACCCTCACCGACCGCGAGCTGCAACGGCTGCGCGACCAGGCTAAAACCGTGATGAGTGTGGTGGGGGTGGAAACCGGCGGCTCGAACGTGCAGTTTGCGGTGAACCCGGCCAACGGCGACACGATCGTCATCGAGATGAACCCGCGCGTCAGCCGCTCGTCGGCACTGGCCTCCAAGGCCACCGGCTTCCCAATCGCCAAGATTGCCGCGCTGCTGGCAGTGGGCTACACTCTCGACGAAATCCCGAACGATATTACGAAGGTGACGCCTGCCTCGTTCGAGCCGAGCCTCGATTATGTGGTTGTGAAAATCCCGCGCTGGGCCTTCGAGAAGTTCCCCGGCGTTGACCCAACCCTTGGCCCGCAGATGAAGAGCGTGGGCGAAGTGATGGCGATCGGTACCACGTTCCCCGAAGCTTTTCAGAAGGCGCTGCGCGGGCTGGAAATTGGTGCGCTGGGCTTTGGCGTGCGCAAGGGCCGTGCAATCGCTGCAACTATGCCCGACGAAGCGGTGCTGCGCGCGCCCACACCCGAGCGCATTTTCGCCGCCGCCGATGCCCTGCGCGCAGGCATAGCGCCCGACGCACTGAGCGCGGCGACCGGCTACGATCCATGGTTCACCGAGCAGCTGAGCGCGATCATTGCGATTGAGCGCGACCTGGCTGGGTATACGCTGGCGGTACTGCCCGCCGAGCTGCTGCGCGAGGCCAAGGAGTTCGGTTTCTCCGATGCGCAGATCGCGGCAGTTCTACAACCAGCAGTACCAAGTGGTAAAGTGAAGGGTGCGGGTAACCTGGCCTATCGCCCTTCTTCTACGCCGCTCGCCGCTACCGAGATGGACGTGCGTGCGCGCCGCAAGGAACTCGGTATCGTTCCAGTGTACCACCGCATCGACACCTGCGCCGCCGAGTTCGAGGCACACACCCCCTATATGTACAGCACCTACGCCAGCGCCGACGAGGCCGAGGTGACCAGCAAACTGAAGGTAATGATCCTCGGCGGCGGGCCAAACCGCATCGGCCAGGGCATCGAGTTCGATTACTGCTGCGTCCACGCCTGTATGGCGCTGCGCGACCTCGGCTACGAGACGATCATGGTCAACTGCAACCCCGAAACTGTCTCGACCGACTACGACACTAGCGATCGCCTGTATTTCGAGCCGCTGACGCTTGAGGATGTGCTGAACATCTGGGAGCGCGAATCGAGTGCGGGCCAGCCCGTGCCCGCGCTGGTGCAGTTTGGCGGGCAGACGCCGCTCAACCTGGCGAAGGGCCTGGCAACCGCGGGCGTACCAATCTGGGGCACCTCGCAAGATGCAATCGACTTGGCCGAGGATCGCGGGCGCTTCGAGGCGCTATTACGTGAGCTTGAGATCGAGCAGCCCGAGCATGGCATGGCCGAGGGGTTGCCCGCCGCGCGTGCCATCGCCGAGCGGATTGGCTACCCGGTGCTGGTGCGCCCCAGCTATGTGCTAGGTGGCCGCGCCATGGCAATTGCCTACGACGATGCCGGGCTAGAGCAATTCTTGCATGAGGCCGCGCGTATTAGCGAGGGCCAGCCAGTGCTGATCGACCGCTACCTCGAAGATGCGTTCGAGGTCGATGTCGATGCCGTAGGCGACGGCGAGCGCGTGGTCATCGGCGGGATTATGGAGCATGTCGAAGAGGCGGGCGTACATTCCGGCGACTCGGCGATGGTGATGCCGCCCTACAAAGTCAGCGCCTACCACCTATCGATCATCCGCGACGAAACCATTCGCATTGGCATGGCGCTGGGCGTGAAGGGCCTGATGAACGTGCAGTATGCGATCAAAGACGACGAAGTGTATGTGCTTGAAGTCAACCCGCGCTCATCGCGCACGGTGCCATTTATTGCCAAAGCCACCGGCGTGCCGCTCGCGCGCATCGCAGCGCAGGTGGCGGCGGGCAAAACTCTGGCCGAGTTGGGGCTGCTCGCCGAGCCAGCACTCGATGGCTTCTTTGTGAAAGAGGCGGTGTTGCCGTTCGAGAAATTCCCCGGCGCTGCCGTGTTCCTCAGCCCTGAGATGCGCTCGACCGGCGAGGTGATGGGCCATGCATCGAGCTTCGGGCACGCTTTTGCCAAGGCCGAAATGGGCGCAAACCAGAAGATTCCAACCGCTGGCGGCGCGCTGATCACCGTTAACGACTTTGACAAGGGCGCAATTAGTCGTATCGCGCGCGACCTGGTGCGGCTAGGTTTCACACTCTACGCCACGCGCGGCACTGCCGCCTGGCTCGCACAGCTGGGCTTGCCAGTCGCAACTGTCAATAAAGTGTCGGAAGGCGGCAGTACCACCGCTCACCTGATTGCTTCAGGCAATGTGCAGCTGGTGATTAGCACGCCGCTCGGTGCGCGCGCCTATATCGATGGGCAGGCGCTGCGCTCAGCAGCGATTCGCCACGGTGTGATGCTTGTCACCACGCTCACTGGTGCAGCTGCCACCGTGTCAGCGATTCGCGCGCTTAAGGCAAAAGAACTTAAAGTACGTTCGCTGCAAGAACACCATGCCGAGCGACTCGACCGGGCATAGCCACGGCCCGCATATTCGGCACACTAGCGCGAACGCATAACACATATGATCAATATCCTCACAGCCGAACAGATCAACGTCGATCAGCTGACGCGAAATACCCCGCCGCAAACCGTGAAAGCAGGGCTAGAAGATTACGAAGCCGGGCGCGTAACCGTCGATACGGTTGAACTGGCAACTGCACGCCTGCGCGTAGCCGACCACAAAACTGGGCGGCCAAACCTGGTGTCGTTCTGGCTGAATGCCCACCAGCTGGCAATTACCTGCACCTGCCGCGATAGTTACCACTGGTACCTCTGCCGCCATCGTGTCGCTGCAGCCTATGCCTTGCGCGCCTACCTGAAGAAACATCCACCAAAACTCTGGCAGGCCGTTCTCAAACAGGGCACCCAGGGCACCGCCCGCAAGCCGAATGTGAACTACGGCCCGATTCTGTTCAGCCTGCAAGAGCGCAGCAACGGCTGGGCGGTCGTGCCCTACTCGCTGGCGGCGCGCTACTTCGGCCCGCACGAGCTGGGCGACCGCGCGACCATAGCTGCAACCATTGAGCGGCTACAGATCTCGGGCCAGGCCAAGGCGATCCGCTCGCGCATCAGCCGCCAGAGCTACCCCGGTGCCAGCGAGTCCGAGCTGGCGGCGGTAAATTTGGCCGTGGGCAACCCCTACATGTTGTCTGGCTATGGCCGCGAGGCTGCCTTCTACGAGCCGGTACTGCCGCTACTCCCCACCTGCCTGGTCTACATCGGCCATGAAGGCGACCCGCTCCAAAAGCGCATCGAGGTGCTGCCCGAGCTAGGCACACTTTCTGCCGAACTGCGTGAAGACAAGCAAGGGCTGAAGCTAAGAGCCCGTGTAGTGGCCGGTGAGCATGTGCTGCCGATCGCGCGGCGTTTGACGGGCATCATTGTTCGCGATCCGCTCTGGCTGCTGATTGGCACGACCCTGGTGCAGGTTAAAAACACCGATGGCATCGCCGACGCCCTGCTCGAATATCCCGAGCTAACCATTCCGCCCGAAGATCAGGAACTGTTCCTCGATACCCACTTGCTGCCACTCACCCAGCAGATCGATGTGACGGGCGAAATGCTGCAGTGGGAAACGATCGCGGCCGAACCCGCACCACGCCTGTACCTGAGCGAAGGGCCTGACGGGCTACAAGGCGAGCTGCGCTTTGGCTATGGCGAATATGAGGTAGCCTACGACAAGCGCATGCCCGACACGTCGACGCAGCGCCAGCCTGGCACCGCGCGGCTCGCTCGCATTACCCGCCAGCCCGCGCGTGAGCAAGAGCTGTGGCAAAGCCTGAGCGGCTACGGCCTGAAGCGCGGCAGCGAGCCACAGCTCTGGCTAGTGAAGAAAACCATCCACCCGATCGATTTTCTGATGCATCAGGTGCCGCAGCTCGCCGCCGCAGGCTACACCATTTATGGCGAAGAGGCGCTGACGCTCGCGCGCGTAAACCGCAACAAGCCGACCATTTCCTTCAACGTCACGACCGGCATCGACTGGTTCGATGTGAATGCCGTGGTGAACTACGGCGACCTGGCCGTGTCGCTCAAAAGCATCCGCCAGGCGATTAAGAAGCGCGAGAAATATATCAAGCTGGCCGACGGCACCATCGGCGAGCTGCCCGAAGAGTGGGTGGCGCGCTACCGCCATATGCTGGCGCTGGGCGACGAGTACGGCGATAGCCTGCGCTTCGCGCCACAGCACATTACAATGCTCGACCAGCTGCTGGGTGAGGCCGACCGCGCCCAGGCCGATGCCGCGTTTGAGCAGCGCCGCGCAAAGCTGCGTAACTTCGAGCGCATTGCGCCGCAGATACTGCCTACCACCTTCAAAGGCGAGCTGCGCCCCTACCAGAAGTTTGGCTACGACTGGCTGCACTTCCTGCGTGAATACGGTTTCGGCGGCTGCCTGGCCGACGATATGGGCACCGGCAAAACCGTGGTGGCGCTCGCCTTCATCGAATCGTTGTACGAAACCGAGAACGACGCCCCCGCAACGCTGGTGGTGATGCCGCGCTCGCTGCTGTTCAACTGGCAGCGCGAGGCCGAAAAGTTCACGCCCGACCTGGCGGTGTATGTGCATGCCGACCAGGGGCGCATCAGCGACCCGGCTGAATTCGGCAAATACGACATGGTGCTCACCACCTATGGCACGATGCTGCGCGATATTACGGCGCTGCGCCAGTATCAGTTCAACTACATTATTCTCGATGAGTCGCAGGCGATTAAGAACCCTGTGGCCGAAACCTCGAAGGCCGCGCGCCTGCTGAATGGACGCCACCGGCTGGTGCTCACTGGCACGCCGATCGAAAACAGCACCGCCGAGCTGTGGTCGCAGTTCGCTTTCCTTAACCCTGGCTTGCTCGGTGATATTAGCTATTTCCGCGAAGAATTCGTCAACCCGATCGAGCGCCAGCAGAATAGCGAAACCGCCCAGTTTCTGCGCAAAATGGTGTTCCCGTTCATTCTGCGCCGCACTAAAGACCAGGTTGCCGCCGATTTGCCGCCACGCAGCGAAGAAGTGGTGATGTGCGAAATGGAACCGGCCCAGCGCAAGCTGTACGATAGGCAGCGCGATTATTACCGTGCCATGTTACTGGGGTTGATTGACAACGACGGCATGAACGACGCGCGCATGAAAATCCTCGAAGGCTTGCTGCGTCTACGCCAGATCAGCAACCACCCGCGCCTGGTCGATGCCAAGTTCAAGGGCGCATCGGGCAAGTTCGAGCTGCTGCTCGACACGCTCGATACGCTGCGCGCTGAAGGCCACCGCGCACTGATCTTCTCACAATTTGTGCAGATGCTGACGATTGTGCGCGAGGCGCTCGATGCGCGCGAAACCGCGTACTGCTATCTCGACGGCCAAACCCGCGACCGGCAGGGCGAGGTCGATCGCTTCCAGAATGACGAGACCGTGCCATTCTTTCTGATTAGCCTGAAGGCCGGTGGCGTGGGCCTGAACCTGACCGCCGCCGATTATGTCATTCACATCGACCCATGGTGGAATCCGGCAGTCGAGCAGCAGGCTACCGACCGCACGCACCGTATTGGGCAAGACAAGCCGGTGTTTGTGTATAAGCTGATCGCGCGCGATACCGTGGAGGAGAAGATTCTTCAGCTGCAAGCCCATAAGCGCGAGCTGGTGGAGCAGGTGATTGGGGCTGAGGGCGGGGTGTTTAAGGCGCTCACGCGCGAGGATATTGAGATTCTTTTTTCTTGAAGCCGTTCGCTTTTGCCGAGCGCTCTGCTGCACCCCGCTGGAGAACCAAGCTGGGTTCCCCAGACCCCTCCGGCAATGGAAGCCGGTGGCGATTGAATAGTTCGTGCTTATGCCTCGGGGCGAATGCGAAAACTGGTACAGCTTCTAGCGGCAGTTACCAGCTGTGGACGTTTGTAGCCTGCGGCAGAGTGGTACTTTTGTATCATGGTGTTCCGCGGTTGGCGCTTCGCGCCAACCGCGGAACACTAAAAACAGTTCGGTACCATGCTGCCGCAGGCACTATTCCTCAAACGCGGGCGACTGCGTAACTCGTGTTATTAAGAGAAAGTATTTGACACCCAGCTGCCACCAGCAAGCATAGTTGAGTCCCACACGCCGGGGAAACACAGTACGCCGCGCCGCCCGAATTGGGCTGCATCACACATAAAACATAAGGAAGCGCACCATGAAAAAGGCCAAGAAAGTTGTGCTCGCCTACTCCGGCGGCCTGGACACCAGCATTATCGTGCCGTGGCTGAAGCAAAACTATGGTAACCCCGAGGTTATCTGCTATTGCGCCAACCTCGGCCAGGCCGACGAGCTGACCGGCCTGGAGGAGAAGGCCAAGGCTAGCGGCGCGTCGAAGTGCTATGTCGAAGATTTGCGCGAAGAATTCGTGCGCGATTTCCTCTTCCCCATGCTCCAGAGCGGCGCGATCTACGAGCGGCTGTACCTGCTCGGCACCTCGGTGGCGCGCCCGCTGATCGCCAAGCGCCAGGCGGAAATTGCGCTCCAGGAAGGTGCCGACGCGCTGGCCCACGGCTGCACCGGCAAGGGCAACGACCAGGTGCGCTTCGAAGTAACCTATATGGCCTTCGCGCCGCATATGCAGGCAATTGTGCCCTGGCGCGAGTGGAACATTCGCTCACGCGAGGATGCGCTCGATTACGCCGCCGAGCATAACGTGCCCGTCACCGCCACACTGAAGTCGATTTATAGCCGCGACCGCAACATCTGGCATATTTCGCACGAGGGCGGCGTGCTGGAAAACCCCTGGAACGAGCCGGAAGAAGCCATGTACACGCTCTCGGTGTCGCCCGAGGCCGCGCCCGACACGCCCGAGTATGTCGAAATTGGCTTCGAGCAGGGCATTCCTGTAAGCGTGAATAGCCAGCGCCTGAGGCCAGTGGAGCTGCTAAGCGCGCTGAACGAGCTTGGGGCTAAGCATGGTATTGGTCGCATCGACCTGGTAGAAAACCGCCTGGTGGGCATGAAGAGCCACGGCGTGTACGAAACGCCCGGCGGCACGATTCTGCGCACTGCACACCAGGGCCTTGAACAGCTCACGCTCGACCGCGAGACCATGCACTATAAGGATGTGGTTGCGCATCGCTATGCCGAGCTGATCTACAATGGCCTGTGGTACACCCCGCTGCGCGAGGCGCTGCAAGCCTTCTTCACCAGCACCCAGCAGAACGTCACTGGTGAAGTACGGCTGAAGCTGTACAAAGGCAACGCCATGCTAGTGGGCCGCAAAGCCGCTGCCAGCCTCTACAACCCCGATATTGCTAGCTTCACTATGGGCGAAACATATAATCAGAAGGATGCTGAGGGCTTCATTAAGATCTTCGGCCTGCCCGTGAAGGTGCGCGCGCTCGTTGATGGGAAGTAGCGTAGAAGTGAGCCTGAGCAGGTTCGGTGGCTTTGTGCTGGTTCATCCACGTGCCTGCTCAGGCGCGCCTTGAGGCGAATTCGCCATCATGGCAGGCAGCGCGGTCTGCAATTTACAAGGAAAGTATTGCTGAGATGGAACACACCCTGGGCAGCATTGCCGCCTATACCCGCGAAGGGCGAACTGTCACGTTCGATTGTGGCGGGCCGCGCCTGTCGCTCACGGTGTTAACGCCAACCCTGGTGCGCGTGCAGATCGCCCCGAATGGCACCTTCGCGCCGCGCCGCTCGTGGGCCGTGGCCCGCGCCGATGCAGACTATGCCGAAGTTGACTTCGAGCTGCGCGCGGAAGCCGATGCCGTGGTGCTTGGTACCGGCGCGCTGAGCGTGCGCGTGCGCCGTGCCGACGGTGCGCTGGCCTGCGCCGATGCACAGGGTACTGCCTTCTGCGCCGATGTTGCCGCGCCGCGCTGGCGCGCAACCGAGGCGGGCCAGCCGGTGCTGTGCAGTAAGCGGATTGAGGCAGGCGAACACTTCTATGGCTTTGGCGAGCGCACCGGCCAGCTCGATAAGCTTGGCCGTGCGATGAGCAACTGGACGACCGACCCGGCATGGGGCCATGGGCCGGGCACCGACCCGCTGTATATTGCCATTCCAATTGCCGTGGCGCTACGCCCTGGCCTGGCCTATGGTGTGTTCTTCAACAACAGCTGGCGCAGCCGCTTCGATATTGGCGCGGCGCACTACGGCGAGTGGAGTTTCGCCGCCGAGGGTGGCGCAATCGACTATTACGTAGCGTATGCCCCGGCACCGGCGGCGGTGCTTGAAACGCTCACTACCCTGCTCGGGCGCATGCCGCTGCCGCCGCGCTGGGCGCTGGGCTACCACCAGAGTCGCTGGGGCTATACGTCTGAAGCGATGGTGCGTGACGTAATGCACGAATTCCGCAGCCGCGCGCTACCCTGCGATGTGATTCATTTCGATATTGATTATATGCGCGGCTATCGCGTGTTTACATGGGATCCGCAGCGCTTCCCCAACCCACCGGCGCTGCTTGCCGACATGCGCGACGCCGGCTTTAAGGCGGTTACCATCATTGACCCGGGTGTGAAGATCGACCCCGACTACGCCGTGTACCGCGACGGCGTCGCGCGCGGGATGTTTATCCGCCGCGCCGATGGCGAGCTGTTTCACGGCTACGTCTGGCCCGACGACTCGGTCTTTTCCGATTACACCCGGCCCGAGGTGCGTGCCTGGTGGGGCGACCAGCAGAAGGTACTGGTAGACATGGGCGTGCGCGGCATCTGGAACGATATGAACGAGCCTGCGGTGTTCAAACGGCCCTTCAGTGAGGGTGCTGGCGATGTTGGCACCATCGACCTCGATGCGCCGCAAGGGCCACCCGACGAGCAAACCATCCACGCCGAAGTGCATAATATGTATGGCTACGGCATGGCCCGCGCCTCGTATGCAGGCTTGCGCACGCACCTGCCCACCGAGCGGCCCTTCGTGCTGACGCGCTCGGCCTATGCGGGCATTCAGCGCTGGAGCGCCTGCTGGATGGGTGATAACAGCTCGTGGTGGGAGCACCTTGAGCTAACTATGCCGCAGCTGATGAACATGGGGCTTTCGGGCGTACCTTTTGTTGGTACGGATGTTGGCGGATTTTTTGGCAATGCGAGTGGCGAGCTATTTGCACGCTGGATGCAGCTTGGCGTGCTGACGCCGTTCTGTCGCGGGCACTCGCACGCCGAAACCGAACGCCACGAGCCGTGGGTCTGGGGCGCGCAGATTGAGGCGATTTGCCGTGAATATCTGCAGCTGCGCTACCGCCTGCTGCCCTACATCTACTCGCTATTCTGGCAGGCCACTCAAACCGGCGCGCCAGTGCTGCGCCCGCTGCTGTTCCACTTCCCCGACGACCCCGGCACCTACCAGATTCACGACCAGGTGCTGCTGGGGCCAAGCCTGATGGCCGCGCCAGTGTATCACCCTGGCCGCACCTACCGCGCGGTGTACCTGCCGCGTGGCGGCTGGTACGACTGGTGGACTGATGAACTGCTTGGCGCAGACGACCGGCCCATGTCGCTTCTGGCCGATGCACCGCTGGAACGGCTGCCACTGTATGCGCGCGCAGGCGCGATCATTCCGCACGGCCCGGCGATGCAATACACCGATGAGCGCCCGCTCGATACGCTCACACTCGACCTCTTTCCTGGCAGTGGCGCGTTCACGCTGTATGAAGACGACGGCCATAGCTTCGAGTATGAGCGCGGCGTGTGCTGTACCACCCACTACGCGTTGCGGTTGCATGGTGACACACTGGTGCTGACGATCGGGGCGCGCGACGGCGGCTATACACCCGCACCACGTACACTTACGCTGCGGGTGCGTGGCCCACAGCAATGGCGTGCCAATGGCCCCACCGTCTTCGCAGATGATGGCACTGCGCGTGAGGTGCGCTTTACACGGGTGTGAACAATATAAGAGAGGAACCCTATGCTTGATACATTCACCCTTGCTCCCGGCTTTCGCGCCGCCGCGACGGCCTGCGGGCTGAAAACGAGCAGCGCTATGGCGGCCTCGAACCTCGATCTGGCGCTGGTTGCCGCCGAGGCGCCATGCAGTGCGGCGGGAGTGTTCACTTCAAACCGAGTGAAGGCCGCGCCGGTGCTGTACGACCAGGAAGTGCTGGCGCAGAATGCCGGATCGATTCGCGCCGTCATCACCAACGCCGGGAATGCCAACGCCGTCACTGGTGCGCAGGGCCTGGCCGATGCCCGCCAGATGGCCGCGCTCACTGCCTACGCGCTGCGCTGCCAACCCGACCAGGTGTTGGTGCTGTCTACTGGCGTGATTGGGCGGCCGCTAGCGATGGATAAAGTCACCCAGGGCATTGCGGTGGTCGCCTCGCCTGCCGCCGAGCAGGGTGCGCCCGCCGCTGCCCGCGCGATTATGACCACCGACACACGACCCAAAGTTGCCAATACCACCGTCACAATTGCGGGCGCGCCTGTGACGATTAGTGGCTTCTGCAAGGGCGCCGGTATGATTCACCCCGACATGGCGACGCTGCTGGCGATCGTCACCACCGATGCTCAGGTCGCGCCCGATGTGCTGCACAATGCCTTAAAAGCTGCCGCCGACGTGAGCTTCAACCGGATTAGTGTCGATGGCGACACCAGCACCAACGACACGCTGCTGCTACTCGCCTCGGGGGTATCAGGTGCGGCAATTCGTGCAGGAAGTGATGCGTATGCCGCGTTCGTGGCGGCGTTGAGCGAGGTGTGCACCAGCCTGGCGAAGCAGGTGGCGCGCGATGGCGAAGGTGCGACCCGCCTGATTGAGGTTGTGGTGAGCGGTGCAGAAGACGTCGCCCAGGCCCACGCCGTTGCCAACACCATCGCTATCTCGCCGCTGCTCAAAACGGCGGTGCACGGCGGCGACCCGAACTGGGGCCGGGTGCTGATGGCCGCCGGGCGTAGTGGTGCCGCGATCGACCCGGCGCGGCTGACGCTGGCGTTTGGCCCGCCCGAGCGCGAGGTCGTTGTGCTGCGCGCTGGCATGCCAACCACTTATGCTGAGCGCGAAGCCGCCGCGCTGTTCCGCGAAGACCCAGTTTACATTCGGCTCGATCTGGGCCTGGGCAGCGCACAAACTACCGTATGGACATGCGATTTTAGCAAAGAGTACGTCGAGATTAACGCGCACTATACGACGTGAAAGTATTTACGATGTACGATTTTGGATTTACGATTGGACTTGTTCCTGTAGCTATCGTAATTCATAAATCGTCAATTCGGAGGATTGTATGTGGGGAGGCCGCTTTTCCGGCTCGATGAACGAGCACATGGCGCGCTTCAATAATTCGTTTCCGTTCGATCGGCGCATGTGGGCCGAAGATATTCGTGGCAGCATGGCCTGGGCACGCCAGCTTGCCGCCGCTAAGATCATCACCGGCGCAGAGCTGAACGCGCTGCTGGCCGGGCTGGAAGCTGTGCGCGCCGAGTTTGCCGAAAGCCGCTTCGCCGCATTACCATCGGATGAAGACATTCATACCGCTGTCGAGCGGCGGCTGGGTGAATTAGCAGGCGCGGTAGCAGGTAAGCTGCACACGGGCCGCTCGCGCAACGATCAGGTGGCGACCGATGTGCGCCTGTGGGCGCTGGGTGCGATTGCGCGCGCCGATGCTGCCATCCGCGATCTGCAGGCCGCATTGCTGCAACAGGCCGAAGCCGTGGGCAACGCGCTGATGCCGGGCTACACGCATATGCAGCGCGCCCAGCCGATTCTGCTGGCGCACTGGCTGCTCGCGCACTTCTGGCCGCTTGAGCGCGACCGCGCCCGCCTGGCCGATTGTGCTGCGCGCACGGCGGTGCTGCCGCTTGGTGCGGGTGCGCTGGCAGGCACGCCTCTGCACGTCGATCGCGCCGCGCTGGCCGCTGAGCTGGGCATGCGTGCGCCTACGCCGAACAGCCTCGATGCCGTCAGCGACCGCGATTTTGTGGCCGAATTTCTGTTTTGCGCCGCCATGATCGGCACACACCTCAGCCGATTGGCCGAGGATATGATTATTTATAGCACCAGCGAATTTGGCTTTGTTATGCTCGACGACGCCTATTCAACTGGATCGAGCCTGATGCCGCAGAAGAAAAACCCCGACTCGTTCGAGCTGCTGCGCGGCAAATCGGGCCGCCTGATCGGCCACCTGATGGGCGTGCTCACGATGCTCAAGGGCCTGCCCGCCGCCTACGACAAAGACCTACAAGAAGACAAAGAGCCGCTGTTCGATGCCGCCGATACGCTTGAGCTGGCGCTGCCAGTTGCCGCAGGCGCAATCGCTACGGCGCGCTTCAACACCACGCGCATGCGTGCCGCGCTGGATGATGCCATGCTTGCGACTGATATCGCTGATTACCTGGTCGAGCGGGGCATGCCCTTTCGCGAGGCGCATAAGGTTTCGGGCGTGCTGGTGCGCGAAGCCGAACAGCGCAATACCACGCTTTCGGGGCTGCCGTTTGATGCGTTTCGCGCCGCCAGCGCACTCTTTGAGGAGGATGTGCTGGATGTGTTTAGCCCGGAACGTTCGGTGAGCGCGCGCAGCGTGCCAGGCGCGACTGCGCCCACAGCGGTGCAGGCGCAAATTGCGCAGGCCCACGCGGCGTTGGCCTAATTGCTGGCGCTAGAACTTGCCTCTATGCTGATGGATAAGACAAACGCGGTCAGAAAGCACGATTCGCCTTTGTCAGCGTGGTATTTTTCGGGATTGGTGTTGTACGGTTGGCACTTTGCGCCAACCGTACAACACCAAAAATAGTTGAGTACTTTGCTGCTGCAGGCAAATTTGGCAGCACTTGTAGGTCACCATGTACGTCTGGTATTGATACCATCCGAACGACTAGCGGAGGTTTTCTATGGTGAACCATTTTCTTTCCGCCGCCGACCTGACGCGCAACGATGCCGAAGCGCTGCTGAACCGCGCTACCGACCTGAAGAACGAGCTGAAAACCGGCGGTCATGCCAACATGCCACTGCGCGGCAAAACGCTCGCGCTGGTGTTTGAAAAGCCCTCGCTGCGCACGCGGGTGGCCTTCGAGGCGGGTATGACGCAGCTCGGTGGGCATGGCAGCTACCTCTCGGCCAACGACATCGACATGGGCGGGCGCGAGAGCGTGCCCGACGTGGCGCGCAACCTGAGCCGCTGGGTGAATGTGATCGCTGCGCGCGTGTTTCGCCATACGACGGTGGTTGAGCTGGCGCGCCATTCTAACGTGCCCGTGATCAACGCCCTGTGCGACCGCGAGCACCCGTGCCAGGCACTGGCCGATATGCTGACGCTGCGCGAGCATTTTGGCGGGCGGCTCCATGGGCTGAAGCTGGCGTATGTCGGCGATGGCAATAACGTGTGCCATTCGCTGATGCTGCTCGGTGCGACGCTGGGCGTGAATGTGGGGGTAGCTTGCCCGCCCGATTACCGGCCCGATCCCGAGATTGTGGCGCAAGCCGAGCAGCGCGCCGCCGAAAGCGACGCCACCATTGCGATTAGCTCGTCGCCCGGTGAAATCGTTGTGGGCGCGAATGCCGTGTACACGGATGTGTGGGCCTCGATGGGGCAAGAGCACGAGGCCGCGCGCCGCCGCCCGGTATTCCAGCCCTACCAGCTCAACGGCGCAATGATGGCGCAGGCCGAGCCGAATGCGCTGGTGATGCACTGCCTGCCCGCGCACCGCGGCGAAGAAATTACCGCCGAAGTGATCGATGGCCCGCAGTCGGTGGTATTCGACCAGGCCGAAAATCGCCTGCATGTGCAAAAGGCGCTGATTCTAACGCTGCTAGGGATGTAGCGCATTGAGTGATCTGTAAAGCGAATCGCTTGCGCTTATCGTGCGGTTTTGCATTATTTCCCGCATCATGTTCAATCCGTTTGATTGCTTGGTTTTCGTGTGTGGTGCCCGGCGTAGCCGGGCACCACACACGAACCTCTGCTCTACAACAAGGTATATATCGGATTGAATATCACTTGGCATCGTCACGCTGTTTCTGCAAATACAGGGCCGCGAGGTCGACATAACTCTGGGCGTTGCGCCGAATACGCTCAAGCTGATCGGCCCGCAAGGGCTTGACCTGGCCGGGAATACCGACCACCAGCGAGCCAGGCGGCACAACCATCCCTTCGGTAACGAGCGCGCGTGCGGCGATCAGGCTGCCAGCGCCGATCTGGGCATGGTTGAGGACGACTGCCCCCATCCCAATCAATACATCGTCGCCCACGGTGCAGCCATGCACAATTGCCCCGTGCCCAATCGTCACGCCCGCGCCAATCGTAAGGTAGGCATCGGGGTCGGCATGTAACACGCTGGCGTCTTGCACATTGGTGCGTGCGCCAATGGTAATAACCCCTTTGTCGCCCCGAATGACCACCATAGGCCATACGCTTGCATCGGCACCAATTCGCACTGTGCCATGGACATAGGCATAGGGCGAAATAAACGCACTTGGGTCGATCTCGAGATGATCGCCGAGATCAGGAAAAGGTGTCGTTTGCATGCTCATCTCTTTCGGCAGAAATAATTCACGCGATGTTGGCGCACAGCGCACAATGCGCCAGCTCGCAGCCGGGCGGCTTGCCTGGTTAATGCCAGGCCGATAGCCCATACGATGCAGCGCCGATGAGCGCTGCCTTGGGGTTAAGAATAATATGCACTGGCATGCGCTGCAGCATCTCGGCGAAACGCCCCTTGTTGAGAAACGCATTCATAAAATCGTGCTGTTGGAGCACCGGTAATATGCGCGGCGGTATGCCGCCGCCGATATACACGCCACCGGTTGAAAGCACTTTGAGGGCCAGGTTCCCCGCCTCGGCACCTAAGATCGAAACAAATAACCGCAGCGTTGTGATACAAATGGCGCATGGGCGAGTAGGGTTAAGCGCGGTCTTCACAATCACCGGGGTGTGATCGCGCGCAGCCGCGAGCTGTTCGGCGAGCCAGGCCGGTTCTTCTGCAATGCCGCTATCGCGCACAAAGGCATAAATGTTTGGTATGCCTAATCCCGAGCATACCCGCTCACAGCTTACATGCCCAATTCGTTCTTGCAGGTAGCGTAATAGCTCGCGCTGTTGCGGATCGTTGGGGGCGAACGAAGCATGGCCGCCTTCGGAAGGGTGCGCGCGATACCGCCCGTTCTCGCTGGTGAGGAATGCTTCGCCGAGGCCAGTGCCAGGCGCAATTACGGCAATAGCTCCACCTTCAATGGCAACGCCGGTATTGATAGCATGGAGATCGGTTGGGAGCATATGCGGCACGGCGTAGGCAATTGACTCCAGGTCGTTGAGAAGTTTTACAGCGCGCAGCCCTAATGCCGATTGCAGCTCAGTTTCGCTCATTTCCCACAGCAGGTTCGTCACTTCGGCGCGGCCTGCAACCACTGGCCCCGCAACCCCAAAGCTAGCATACTCAATTGGGTAGTTGTATGTTGTAAGGAATGCTCGGACAACGGCTTCAAGGCTGGCAAACCCGTTACTCGGAAAGGTTGCCTCGGCGAGCGGTTCGCCAATATTTCGGCCTGGTTCGTATACCGCCAGCGCCGTTTTGGTACCGCCAACATCACCTGCCAGCAACATCATTGCCTCCTCTATGTAAACCAGGCGTATGGTTTAAAGCCATCCCTGGCGCTGCGAATATGCCTTCATGCTGCCAAATGGTACAACGCAGTGCATAGTTTGTCGAGTTGCGCGGCGCGCCATCCTAAATTCGCTCGATTCCCTGGCTTGCCCGGTGCGCTGCCGCTGCTTGAGCCTCGCAGGTATGTGGATGGAGTGTTAGGAATTTCGCTAACCCGCAAATTCTTCGTTTCCCATGAATCGCGGCTGCCAACAAAAATCTGCGCCACAAGCTCGCAACCAGCGCTATAATGCCAGCCATACGCGAAGCTACCATAAAGGAGTTGCACCATGGAGATTGGGATTATTGGATTAGGCCGTATGGGCGCAGGCATGGCCGAACGCTGGTTGCGCGGTGGGCACCGTGTTGTGGCAAATAACCGTAGCCGCGAGCCAATTGATGAAATGGCCGCCAAGGGTGCGGTGGCAGCGTATACCCTGGGCGATCTGGTGGGGCAGCTACAAGCCCCGCGCGCGATCTGGGTGATGCTCCCGGCGGGCGATGTCACTGAGCAGATGATTTTGCAGCTCATTCCGCTGCTCGAACCGGGCGATACAATTATTGATGGCGGCAATACGATGTACAAGGACGATATGCGCCGCGCCGATATGCTCAAGCAGCACGGCCTGAACTATATTGACCAGGGTACTTCAGGCGGGGTTTGGGGCCTGGAAAATGGCTTCTGCATTATGGTCGGCGGTGAGCGTGAGCTGGTGCAGCGGCTTGAGCCAGCTTTCCTTACGCTGGCCCCGCAGGATGGCTATGTTCACTGTGGCCCGGTGGGTAGCGGCCATTTCGTCAAGATGGTTCACAATGGCATTGAGTATGGCATGATGCAAGCCTACGCCGAAGGTTTCGAGATCATGCGGGCGAAGCAGGAATTTGGCTTGAATCTGCACGCCATCGCGTCGGCATGGCGCTATGGCAGTGTAGTTCGCTCGTGGCTGCTGGATCTGACCGAAGCAGCGCTCCGCGACGACCCCGACCTGACGACCCTGAAGGGGTACGTTGACGATAGTGGCGAAGGGCGCTGGACGATCCAGGCTGCAATCGATCTTGATGTGCCCGCGCCAGTGATCACGCTCTCGCTCTACGAGCGCTTCCATTCGCGCCAGCCCGAGTCGTTTGCTGCGAAGGTGCTAGCGGCAATGCGGCGCGGCTTTGGTGGGCACGCCGTTAAGAAGGTCGAATAGCGCAATCAGTAGTTGAGTACGCTTTCCATCGTAGAATTTGACCTCACCCTGCCGTATTATCATCGGCACTCCTCTGCGCATACCCGGCGAGGAAAGGGTGAGGTCGAATGATTGTGCCATGGCGCGGTATGCGCGGCTAGGGCTGCAGCTTAAAGCGAACTTCGGCAGCAGTAAACTGGCCGCCGTTCAAATTGCGTACCACGACGGTGTTGGCGCGAATGCCATTTGGCGTGTTTGGCACGCTAAGCAGCCGCACAACCCAGCTTGTACAGCCCAAGCCAGGGACGCTAAATACCCCGCCTCGCCCGGTACTGCGATTAAACACATTTTTCCCATCTGCCGAGGTGATGCGTAGCCGCGCATTGGCAATACCCCGCCCACGCTCGTCTTCGACACTGCCATAAATCGAAGAGGCAAAGGTTGTGCCGCACTGCACGGCTGAATCGGTTGGTGTGCTGTACACCTTGCCCACAAACACAAGCGTTTCTGGCGTTGGCACTGCGGTTGATCGTGGCGGAACATTCTGGTTGTCGATCAACCAGCGCTCGATCCAGCCAACTAGCGGCACTTGCGCGGCATCGGTGCTGTGAGAGATACGCACGTAGTACCAGCCGGGTACATCGTCGCGCAGTATCTCAATTTCATCGCCATTCCGCAATACGCCAAGTGGCGGACTCTGGGTGTTCGCTTCGGTGCGCATTGCCGTGTAGGGGCCGGTCTGGTCGGTAGCCACGCGGTTCGTGTAGCTATACTCGGGCCGGATGCCATTCACCGGCTTACGTTCAATAAAATCGCGCAGCGCTACCGCCGGTGCATTTGCCGTCGAGCCATTCACTTCCAGCCGGTATTCGATTTCACCATTGAGTGAGATCGACAGCGGCGGAATCGTAAGCGAGGCTTGCTCGGCTGTAATCGGTAGCACCGCTACCTGAATGGGTGGGCCAGCTTCCGAAACGAGCCGCGCTGCGAGAATTTCGTCGAGGTTGCTGCCCCGCATTGTCAGGGTGATCGCCTGTACGCCGAGCCGCGCCGCCGCTGGCTCAATGGCATCGACCTTGGGCTGCCGAGGTACGGCGGTTACTACTGCCGCACCCGTTGTGGGAAGCGCACTATCAACCTGTTCCTGCGTTGCGCTGGTTGCAACTGTTGGTGCTGTGACTGCGGTAGCTGCCGGTTGCGGCAGGGCGGCAGTCGCATTCTGTACGACCACAGGCGGTGTGTTGGAGTTGCGCTCGCGCAGCAAAATAAGTACCAGCACTACCAGGAGTAGCACCACACCAATGGCGCTAATGATGGCGGGTAGCAGCCAGCGCGGGCGTAGTGCCGAGCTGCTACCGGGTACCAGCAGGGTTGTGGGTTGCGGTTGCGCTGCGGCTGGCTGCGGTAATGCTACAAGCGTTGGCACTTGCTGTTCGGTGCCGGGCTGCGCACTACTCAACCCAGGCAACTGGCGTAGTGCGTCAGCATTGGCCGGGCGGCGGGCTGGTTCAAGCGCCAGCGCCTGGGCCAGAGCATCGCTCCATTGCGCGGGCAATTGTGGATTTAGCTCCTGTGCGGGCCGGAGTGGGTCGGGCTGGTTGCGCTGCTGCGCATTGATGCGCTTGCCCGCAAGTGCAGGAAGTGTGCCGGTGCTCAGGTAGTAGAGGGTTGCAGCCAGCGAGTACAGATCGCTACGCGCATCGAGCGCGCCGCCTTGCACCTGTTCGGGTGGCATAAACTGAAGCGACGAGCCAAGCCCGCTGCTGGCCGGGCGCGCGGGGATCGCACCTGTCGTTGGTCGTGCCGGTGCAAGATCAACCAGCTTCACTGTGCCATCTGGCGTCAGCCGAATATTCTGGGGCTTGATGCCACGATGAAATATGGGTGGCACCTGCTGGTGCAAGTATTCTAGCGCGCCGAGCACTTGGCTGGCATAGGGTGTAAGCTGCGTGAGGGACAGGGGTGCGCCTTGCGCGGCGGCCAGGTGCTCGCCAGGCACATATTCGCTTACGATAATTGCATCATCATCCTGGCGCAGAATATCGAGGATGGTTGGCAGCGCCGGATGGTGCAAGGTACGCAGCACTGCGGCTTCGTGCTCGATCTGGGGCCAGGCGGCGGGTTGCCCGCCACCAGCAAGGAGCTTTAGCACAACCTGGGCACGAGTCGACATATCGAGCGCTTCGTAGACGGTATGTTCGATCGTGCGGACAACGAGGTAGCGCTCGTGAATATAGCTATTTGGGATAAGCATGGGCAGCACCTGAGGATTACCGATCGGCGACCTTGCCAGGCATTATAGCAGAGCATAACGTGCTCTATCGTTAAAAAAGAGTCACTTTACGCCCCATATGATGAATTGATGTGGCGTGTGGGTTTATCGTGCATAGAACAGCGAATGAAAAGCTGCCCTTCAGGCAAGCAATTTATGTGCTTGCGTGAATCACACGTCCAGGCGGCAGGCCAAGCTGTGCAATCAGGCGTGCCATCGCCGCCGGGCTGCCGGTGGTGGCATAAGTAATTTCACCGCGCCGCTCAGTGTGGGGCTGTACTAGTCCATGTTCGGCCAGCACTCGCAGGGTTTGTCGCGCGACGGCGGGCGCCGCGTCGATCAGCTGTACCTGTGGGCCTGCGAGTTGCTGAATTTGGGGGGCGACAAATGGGTAGTGGGTGCAGCCAAGCACAATTGTGTCGGCACCAGCCGCCAGCAGTGGCTGCAAAAATTCTTTGAGCATTTCCAGCGTTGTTGGGCTATCGAATGCGCCCGCTTCAATCTGTTCAACCAGTCCGGGGCACCCTTGCCGCACAACTGTAGTACCGCCCGCCCAGCGTAGCACCACCTCATCGAGTAGCTCGCCTTGCAAGGTTGCTGGGGTTGCCAGCACCCCCACTACGCCACTGTGCGTTTGCGCAGCTGCGGGTTTCACTGCTGGAACCATACCCACGAATGATAGCGCGGGGAATTCGGCACGGAGCCATTGAAGCGCGGCGGCGCTGGCAGTATTACACGCCACGACAATAATCTTTGCGCCATGCGCACGCAGCCAATAGGTGTTCGCCGCCGATAGCGCGCGCAGCTCGTTGGTAGCGCGCGGCCCATAGGGAACATTCGCCTGGTCGGCGAGGAACAGGATATCTTCGTGCGGAAGGAGCAGGTGTAGCTCGCGTAGTACGGTCGCTCCACCAATGCCACTGTCAAATATCCCAATTGGTTGTGCAGCGCGCGCGGGCGTGTTCATCGGTCAGGTAGTATCGGCGGTAGGCGCATCGGCTGTTGGTTCGGCGTCGGTGCTGGGTTGTGTGGGCGACTGATCATCATTGGATGGTGGAGGAGGTGGCGTTTGTGGTTCGGCATCCGGCGCAGGTATTGGTCGCGCTTCAGTTGCTAGTGTGGTGCTGGGTACAGGATCAGGGGTCGGGGCTGGCGCTGCTACCGGCGCTGGTGCCGTTGCCGGCTTCACCGGTGATTTACCTACCGCATCGTTGACAATACGCCCGGCCAGCGGGTAGCGAAATGGCTGCCCCCGATACACTTGATAAGCCCCATACAGCGCATACAGCATTGCCAGCAGGCCAAAGCCCAGTGGTATGATCAGTCCCAACAGCGCAATCCAGAATGAATTAGGCGGGCTATTCCGGTACAGATCTGGCCGAAGTGCGGCTGGCAGCAGCGACACGACCAGACACACCCCCCACATGGCTACCAGCACAATCGAAAATAGCAATACCATGCCCTGGTAAAGCAAGGCTTGCATCGCGTGTGCGCGCACAAACGCTGAGCGCTCACGCTCTAACGCCCAAATAAGCAGCGCGGCAAACAGGCCGGCGAGGTTAAAGATATTGGCAATAATGCTGGCATGTGCCAGTGCCGCCAGCTTACGCTCATCGCTGCTTGGCTGCATGGTCAGTTTCCTTTGTCAATTATCACCGTGCATTATAGCAGAAGGTGGTGCTGATATTGCTCGCGTTTCGCATGGTAGCACACACTGGGTCTATGGAAACAGCTCGACATACTGCGGCAGCTCGTTCACAGCGCGGGGAATCATCCCATCGCGGTTGGTATCCGAGCAATCGTAGGTGGCTGCCGGGTTTTTATCGAGATGATCGGTGCAGATTGCGCGCGCGCCTGCTGGCACCGGCAGGTTATATATCACCGGGAAATCGGTGCGCGGTACCCATAGTACATACAGGCGCGATTGTGATTTTTGGAATGGCAGCACCTGGACTTTCCCAGTTTGCGATAATGGCGGCTCGGTCAGCGGCAGGCCGATATACTGCGCGCCTTGCAGCAGCCGCGCCGAGTTGGTAAAGGCATAGTACGATTGGCGCGGGGCGAAGGACGTATTACTGACATCAACGAGCTGGCTATATTGAAAGCCGGGATTATCGAGCGCCAGGGTATACCAGAATGCTCCCTTAAGCTTGAGGGCGATGGTTTCGGCATAGATTCGCGCCGCATAATTTGCCTGGCGGGTTTTCCAGCGTGTGTAATCTGGCTGGCATTGCGATTGAATATTCGAGCCGCACGTGGCTGCGATTTCGGTGGCGAAAAGCGGCTTATTGCTCAGCCCATAAGCGCTGAGAATCTGGCGAATGCGGTTGGTTTTCGCAAGCAGCAGATCGCCCGCGCCCCATTCGCCATAGGCGTGGAAGCTCAGCGCATCGATGGTGTTACCTGCGCCAGTGCTAAGCATTCCTTTCAGAAATGTTTGTACCCCGGCATCATCGGGCCATTGGTAAAGAAGTGCCCCGGCCAGTATCTGGGCGTGCGGATTAGCCGCCCGCATCGCTGGTGCAACCTGACGCACGACGGTGCCATAATATGCGCCGCCAAGATCAGGCTGGCTGGGATCGATCCAGCAGCCCATGCCCTGCTCGTCTTTGACTAAGGCGGGGGCAATATCGGGTTCGTTCCAGATTTCCCAATAATTGACCTGCCCGGCGTAGCGTGCCGCCAATGCGCGGGCGAATCGCACAAAATCGGCGATCGCTTCGGGGCGCGGCGGGCTACACAGCCGCCCGGAAACACGCTGTGCCCAGCTTGGTGAGCGTTGAATTACCAGGGTTGGCTCGATACCTGCGGCACGTAAGCGCGCAATATTGGCTTCGACTTCGGCCATCGCTGCCCAGCGGTAGCCGCCGCCGCGCACTGGCTCAATTTCCGACCACAACACATCCCCGGCGCGTACCCAGCGTGGCTGGGCGCTGCGCACATAGGGCATAATCGCGTCGTTCAGGTTCGAGCGAAGATCGAAGCCGAAGGGGCTGGCCGGGCCAATCGCGGTTGCAATGGGGAGGTACACCCGAGTTGCAGCGCTGGAATACCGTTGCGCAGCGTATGCAGGTAGTGCCCCAAGCAAGAGCAGCACAATAATGGCAGCAGCGCGGGCGTGTATGATCCTGGGCTTCCTATATGAACACTGCATGTGCGGATTATAGAGATTTCTTTGCATTCCTGCAACTTGTGAATTATTGTGTGACAGATTATTGATGTGCTTATGCAGTGCCTATAGCGCGCACTGATTGTGCCTGTAAAAGTATGGTACCTAACTATTTGGTGTGCTGCTGTTGGTACAGAGCGCCACAAGGCGTACCAGCGGCGGAAATGTACCGCTTTGCCGAAGGCAACAACGCCGCCCACATACGCCCTGTCATCCAGAGGCGTTAAGCGGCGAAAGAGTTGTGCTATAATGGCGCGTGCGCACCCAATGTAGTATGTTCCTGAGAAGGAGTAGCTACGATACACGATCGGGGCGCGCTGGTGCATATGCGAATCCTCCATATTGTCGAGGCAACGATCGCCGGAGTTCGCACTCACGTTCAAACCCTGGTAGGCGGGTTGGCACCGCACGGCGTTCAGTCGGTTGTTGCGTGCCCCCTGCGGCGCCAGAACTCTCATGGCGACGAGCAATTCGTCAATTATCTTACCAGTGTTGGTATCCCCATTTGGCCGGTAGCTATGCAGCGTTCGATCAGCCCACGCGCTGATGCTGCAGCACTACAGCGGCTTATTACGATTCTTCGCCACGAATCGTTCGATCTGGTTCATCTGCATAGCTCAAAAGCTGGTTTTTTAGGCCGCCTGGCCGTGCGTACTAGCGGTAATCCGGCAGCTGTTGTTTATAGCCCGCATGGGCTAGCATTTCTCGGAACGACACAGCACGCGCACAAACAATTTTATCTGCGGCTTGAGCAATTGGCTAGCCCGCTCTGTGAGCGCATTATTGCGGTGTCACCGGGCGAGCGCGACGTGATTATTGCGGCTGGAATTGCGCGCCCGGAGCGGGTTGTGTGTGTGCCGAATGGTATTGTTGCTCCGCCGCGCCTTACCGATGCTGAGCGTGCGGCGACCCGCGTCATGCTTGGTATTCCAGCCAATGCACCCCTGATCGGTACCGCGGCGCGGCTGGCCCCACAGAAAAACCCTGGCCGCTTCCTCGCGGCCGCAGCGCAGGTATTACGCGTGCTGCCAGAAGCCCACTTTGTGTGGTGTGGCGGCGGTGATTTGGCCGAAGTTGCGCGTACCGAGGCTGCGCGGCAGGGCATTGCGCATGCCTGCCACTTCATTGGGCATCGTGAGGATGCACGCCGCATTATGGCTGCCTATGATATCTTCTGGCTAACGTCGGATTATGAAGGGTTGCCGATTGCCCCGCTTGAGGCAATGGCCCTTGGCGTGCCGATTGTTGCCACCGACGTGCTTGGCACCCGCGATTTGCTATGCACTGGTGCGGGCTTGCTGGTGCCCGCCGAAGATACCGCAGCATTGGCTCAAGCCACGGTACGGCTTATGCAGTATCCCGAGCGGCGGGTGCAGCTGGCTCGGGCTGGCTTTAGATATTTTTTGGCACAGGGCAGCGCCGAGCAGATGCTTGAGGCGATGCTACACGTGTACGAATCACTCGTACTAGAGCGCGGTAAGGGTATCGCAATGCCGTATCACCGTGCACTGTTTTCCGCATCAACGCTACTGCCTGCCGCCCAAGGCTTGCCAGCCAGCGGAATACGCGGAGAAAATCCATGAAGCCACGAACCACGACCAACCTCGATGTGTTTGTGATGATTGGCAGCATTTTGCTTACCGAGCTGATGCTGATCCTGGCGATGGCTCTGCGCGAGCGTTTCTCGATCTGGACACCGCTTGAACCGGGGGCAAACCACATTCCGCTCATCCTGTACCCGCTGGTCGGCGTGATCTGGTTCGCAATGCAGTTTGTCTTCTCAACGCCGCGCTTGGTGCGCGACGGCCAGCTGATAGATGGGCTGTGGCGGCTGGTGGCAGCGGTGCTGCTCGCTTCGCTCACATTTGCCGGGGCGCTCTTCCTTTCGTTCCGCCAGACATCGCGGCTCTATTTTATCTATTTCGTATTGCTCGATCTGATAGCGCTACTGCTCTTTTATGGTGCTATGCGCCTGTTTGTGCGTCGCCGCGTTGGGAAGCCGCAGGCGCAAAGCCGCATCCTCATTGCCGGGGCCGGGCGTACCGGCTTGCGCTTGGCAAATGCCCTGATGCGCCAGTGGAATGGCGTTGCGCCAGTGGTCGGGTTTATCGACTCTGACCCGGCCTTGTTGAATCAGGAACTCGAAGGCTGGCCGGTGTTAGGCACGCTTAGTGATGCCGAGCAGCTCATCGAACAGCTTGGCATCGACGAAATTATTATCACCCTCCCGCTCGAAGCGCACCCACAGACGGTTGAGCTTGTTCGGCAATTGCAAGCGGCCCCGGTACACATTCGCCTGGTGCCCGATTTCCTCGATTTTGCAATTATGCGGGCGAATGTACACTACCTCGAAGGGTTGCCGATTGTTGGGCTGCGTGTGCCAGCAATTAGCGACAAAGCGCGCATTATGAAGCGGCTTTTTGATATTGTGCTCAGCGCGCTGCTGCTGCTGCTACTGTGGCCGTTTCTGCTGATCATTGCATTGCTGATCCGGCGTGACTCACCTGGCCCTGCGCTCTACCGCGCCGAGCGTGTGGGCGAAAATGGCCGTATCTTCCAGATGTATAAGTTTCGCACGATGGTACAGGATGCCGAAACGCGCTGGGAAGAAGTTGCATTTCGCCGCGCCGATGGTAAGCTCAACTTTAAGCTGCCCGACGACCCACGGATTACGCGAGTGGGGCAGTGGTTGCGGCGTACCAGCCTCGATGAGCTGCCGCAGCTGCTCAATGTGCTGAAGGGCGATATGAGCCTGGTTGGCCCGCGCCCCGAGCTGCCCATGGTGGTGCGCGAAGAATATGAACCCTGGCAATGGAGCCGCTTCACTGTGCCGCAAGGGATGACTGGCTGGTGGCAGGTGCATCGGCGTGGCTTCGAGCACCAGCACCTGTGTACCGCCGATGATCTGTATTACATTCAGAACTATTCCCTCATGCTCGATATTCGCATTCTTATGCGCACTGTGTTAGTTGTGCTTGGCGGACAAGGGGCGTACTAAATGGCGCGCCAAACCTCGCTGCGTACACCGACATTATCAGCCGCTTCTCCCGCCGTGGCGCTGCCCAGCTTGCGTTTGCGGGGGCGCGCGGCGAGCGATGGGTTGCGCTTGCTGCTTGTGCTGATCATTGCCCTGTGCCAGGGAGCACTGTACCTGGCGTTATTACCACCCTGGCAGCACTACGATGAGCCGACCCACTTTGAATATGCCTGGCTCATTGCTAACCATGCGGGCCTGCCACAGCCGGGTGCGCAGGATCGGGCAATGCGGCGCGACCTGGCCGCGTCGATGCTTGAGCACCATTTCTACTGGAATCTGGCGCAGCCTACCCTGCTTGATGATGCAACGCCAATTGATGTCGGTGTGACCGAGCTGAATCACCCGCCGATTTATTATATGCTGGAGAGCGCGCCACTTCGCCTTGTGCGCCATCAGGATCTTGTTAGTCAGCTGTATATCGCACGAGCTGTGTCGCTGCTGCTGTTTCTGCTGACGATCGGTGTCGCAGGTGGGCTGGCCCGCGAGCTTACCCCTCCCGGCCACGATCTGCGCTGGGCGTTACCGCTTATCTTAGCGCTGCTGCCCACATTTGTTGACCTCATGACAGCCGTAAACAATGATGTTGGGGCTGTGGCAATCGCTTCAGTGTTTCTATGGGGTGCGGCGCGTACAATCCGGCGCGGTTTGAGCTGGCCGCGCGCGCTATGGCTCTTTGGCTCTGCACTCATAGCCGTGTACACCAAAAATACTGCTGCGGTGGCCTTACCGCTGGCGCTGCTGGCATGCCTGGTGGCTTTTTGGGGCAGGCGTGGCTGGCTCTGGCGTTGGCTGGTTGGGGGTATTCTGGCATCGGCGCTGCTTGTATTGCCGCTCGCGTTTGCCTGGGGCGATGCAGCATATTGGTATCGCGGGAATGCGGCCATATCGCAGGCAGAACCTACGCGCGTTGAAACACCCGATGCGCCACTTGGCCGCTATGCCCTGTCGATTGCGCCACCAATCACTGGCGGCATGCAGTCGTTGGTAAGTCCCTTGGCGGATGTTGATCTTCACAGCCTGGCAGGGCAGAAGGTGACGATCGGTGCCTGGGTGTGGGCCGATCAACCAGTGCTGGCTGCGAGCCTGGGCGTAGGATATAAGCCCCAGCTTAGTCAGCCTGCCACACTGCTCGCGCATCCTATAGCGGTTTCAGAAGTACCAGCATTTGTGGCCTGGACACTGACCGTGCCCGAGCAAGCGCAGTACCTCGATTACCAGATACATGTGCATACTTCCCAGCCGCCGGACAGAGCAGTACATCTGTTGCTTGACGGTGCCATACTAGCGGTTGGGGAATTTCCTGCCAACCAGGCACCGCGCTTTGATGATGCAAATGCAACCAGCGGCACCTGGGGCGGCCAAGCCTTCACCAACTTGCTGCGCAACCCTTCCGCTGAGCGCGGCTGGCCGCACCTTCGCGCAACTCTTGATCAGCTGCTGGTGCGCTACATTCACCGTTCGCCGTCGCAAACGATTGCCGCGTTGCTAGATGGGCCGCGCCTGGCTCCGCTGTTTATACGCACACTACTACAGCCCGCCGCCGATGGGATGGTACAATCATTTGCGTGGGGGCATGTGCGGCTCAGCAACTCTGTATGGCTTTTGCTTTCGCAGGCGCTCGCGTTTCTGGCCTTAGTGGGTGGCATACGCTGGCTGTGGGGGCGTGGCGCAACATCGCAGGCAATGTTACGCCCAACAATTGTCTTCCTGCTTATCGCAGGGTTGATGGTTTGGGCCAACACGGTACTTCGCCCGTTACCGCTGCTTGGCGAACCCTATGTCATTCCATCGGCACGTTACACCTTCCCCGCAATAACAGTTACGCTGCTGGTACTTCTTGGCGGGTGGCGCGCGCTGTGGCCTAAGCGCTGGCATACAAGCGTAACATTTGCACTCATTGGGGGATTGATACTCTTAAATGCGGTATCGATCCAGACGATTTTTACGTTCTACCAGGCACTTCCCTGATGATGCTAAACTGCTTGTGCTTGCTCACCTCGTGTTGTAGCTCCATTGCCCGGCTTCTATTGCTGTGCAATCCTCAAACTGTGTCTGGTCAATAATACTGGCTAGGCTTAGGGATTGCACCACAGGAACATTTCATGAAGAACCGCAGATATGGTCTTTTCATTCGCGTGCTTACAATAACCCTTCTGCTCGGCGTACTGCCCACACCTCAACCTCGGGTATTGGCCCAAACAGCACATATGCAGCTCGCAGCAACGAAATTTCATACGTTGTATGTGCCAATAGCTACACGCAACTCGCCGTGGAAATCGCCGTTTGGGGTGCAGGCCGAAGCCCCCCTGACCCTTGGATCGCCGGTGTTGAGCCGCACTGTTGAGCTTGGCTCGGGCTGGGCGCGCATGGGGCCAATTTCGTGGCGGCGAGTACAGCCAATTGAGGGCGGGCCGATCAACTGGAGCCTGCTTGCGCCGCTTGAAAACGAGCTGCGCGCCGTGCAGCAATATGGCATTACCCCCGAGATCGTTGTGTTCGACTCGCCGTCGTGGGCCACGATCAATCAGCCGTTTGTTACATCGTGCGGAGCCATTCGCCCGAGCAAGTTTGGCGCGTTTGCAGCATTTATGCGCGAAGTCATTCGGCGCTATAGCAAGCCCGAATTCAATGTTCACCACTGGGAGCTAGGCAATGAAATAGATGTTGACCCGCGCCTGGTACCGCCAAACAACGGCTTTGGCTGCTGGGGAAATATTAATGACCCCTTCTACGGCGGGCGGCTGTATGGCGAGATGCTGAAGGCAGTTGCGCCGGTGATGCGTGCCGCTGACCCGAGTGTGCAGATCTGGATCGGCGGGCTACTGCTCGATCTGCCTAACACCACCGAGCCGGGAAAAGGCAAACCTGAGCTATTTCTGCAGGGTATTCTTGAAGCCGGAGCGGCACCGTATTTTGATCTGGTTCCCTACCACGCCTATATGCCCTATGTCAACCAGACCGTTGACCCAGATCAGGTTCCAGGCGCGCCCTGGACATCGCTGGGTGGGCGGGTGCTGGGTAAAGCCCGCTTCCTGCGCCAGATTATGGCGAAATATGGCGTGAATAAGCCATTGTTTATGAATGAAACGGCACTGATGTGCCCCGACTATTTCCCCTTCCGTCAATGGTGCAGCCCGCCTGGCCAGGCATTTTATGATATGCAGGCCGTCTATGCCGTTCGCACGCTTACGCGCACCCTCTCGGTAGGCGTGCACGGTGCATTGTGGTATACGATCAATGGGCCAGGCTGGCGCTACACTGGGCTTTTAGACGCACAGAACAACCCGAATGAAGCGTATCTCTCGTTACAGGCGCTGAATCAGCAGCTCGAAACCGCGGAGTACGTGGGGAAGCTGAGTTATGGCAATGGTATCGAAGCCTACGAATTCGGTCGGTTCGACCGGCGGGTGCAGGTGGTATGGGCAGTAAGCGATCAGACGCTGGCGATCAGCGTACCGCAAGCCCAGTTTATTCGTATGACGGATCGCAAGGGCAACCCGCTTACGCCGATTGCCGATGGTAGCAACTATGTCATCCTGGTACGCTTCGACCCGATCTATATTACGTTACAGCCAGCAACGTAAGTCTGTTTGATCAAACATACCCCAGGTATGCGTATGCACCGTTTATCATTTTTTGCAATTCGCCTGGTGCATGTGGTCATGCTCGTGGGCGGTGTGTTGCTTGGGGCTGTGCAGGCCGCGCCCGCACCTGCTGGCCGAAGCGCGACCGTTTTCGTGCCAGTGGTGCAGCAGCCCGACCCATTTGCGCAGGTGCAGGCGATCTGGTCGCATGCCAGCTTGCCCGCCGCGCACGAGGTAGCGCTGTTTCGGCATACCTTTACCCTGCCTGCCCCGCTTGCCGAAGCTACGATCGCAATATTCGCCGATACGCGCTATGAGCTGTGGCTCGATGGTGTGCAGCTTGGGCGGGGGCCAGCGCGCTTTTCAAAGCTCACCCATGAATACGATACCTATACTCTAGGAACCTTAGGGGCGGGTTCGCATACTCTGGCTGCCCTAGTGCAGTGGGCACCAAACGTGCGCCGCTCCGAGTCGACGCGACCATCGCTGCAAGTGCGTTTGGCTGGTGCTGGCGGGATTGCTGTGCTGAGCGGTGAGTCGTGGCGGGCGCTGGGTAGCCCGGCGTGGCGCAGCGATGCCGCACTGGTGCATGCCTGGCGGCTGGTTGGCCCAACCGAGCTGCTTGATCTGCGCGCCTTGCCGCCCGATTGGATGCAGCCTGGCTTCGACGACCGCAGCTGGCCTGTGGCGATGATGGTTCCAATCTCAGAAGCGAAGGTTGTGGCGCGCACTCTCCCGGCCCTTGCTCAGGTTTCAATGCCCATTAGCTTGCGTGATAGCGGGCTGCTCGCGCCTGCGATGCGTATTGCCGAATTACCGGCGACCACTCGACCAGCGAGCTATGCGTTGCGGGTGCTTGCAAACACCACAATCACGATTGAAACCTTAACCACACCAGGTACACCTGGGCCAAACGCACTTAAGCTCGATAACCGCGCGCTGGCGTGGCAGCCGCGCCCCAATCGGCCCGATGTGGTGTTCGCGACAAGTACATTGGCAGCTGGTGCACATACTTTCCAGGCAACAACCGGCAATGGTGTGGGCATAACTATCGGCGTTTCGATGGCAAATCTCGATACTAGCGCGCTGCCGTTTACCCAGAGCAATCATGCTGGCCGTCGGCTGTTGCTTGCGGCACCGCTCAGCCAAGCCGGTGTAGTCACTGCTACCACCGGCGCAACCCTCAACCTGCAATTTCAGCAAACGCCCGCCTATGCTGTGCTCGACTTAGGGCGTACGGTATATGGCAGGGTGGCCGCAACCGTGAATGGCCCGGCTAGCAGCATTGTGGATATTGGCTGGGATGAGCGGCTGTGGCAGGGCACGCGCCCATTACCCTTCCCTGGTACGCTACACCCCGAATGGAATGAGACCGATTCGTGGGTGTTGGATGGCCGCGCACGTGAGCTGACGACGATTGATGCGCGCGGTGGGCGCTACGTGCTGATTGCCGCCTGGGGGCCAGGCCCAGTGCAGCTAGCCAATCTGCGCGTGCTGGAAGAGCGCCTGCCGGTGCAGCAGCGTGGCAGCTTCAGCAGTGCCGATGCGCGCCTCAATCAAATCTGGCAGGTGGGTGTGAACACGCTCTACCCAAATATGAGCGATGCCTATTCCGATCCCTGGCGTGAGCACGGGCAATGGTGGGGCGACGCCTATGTCATCGATCTTGCGAACGAGGTAGCGCTGGGCGATAGCCAGCTGCTGGCGCGTGGGCTGCGCCAGATTGCCGAAACTGCGCAGGGCGGGCGGCTGCGCGGGCTTGCCCCGAATGGCGAGGGCAACAACATGCTCGATTATGGCATGCTGTGGGCACAGGGTCTCCGCAATTACCTGCGTCGCACTGGTGATACAGCGCTGCCCGGCCAGCTTTACCCCACGCTGACTGGCTTCATACAGTATTCCGAAAACTATAAGAATGCTACGACCGGCTTGCTCGATATTCCTTATGGCAACTGGTGGGAAACATCGTTGATCGACTGGGCCGCATCAACCGATCGGTATGGGCAATCCACGGCGGTGAACGCGCTGTATTACCGCACCTTGCTTGATAGCGCCGATGTTGCCGATGCGCTGGGCGATGTGGGGCGCGCTGCTACCTGGCGCGCGCGTGCGGCGCAGATCAAAACGGGATTGAATACGCTGCTGTACGTGCCGACCCAAGGGGCCTATGCGGCAACCCTGGTGAATGGGGCTGCGCGGCCACCAACGCCGCACGCCCAGGCCTGGGCACTTGCAAATGATATTGTGCCAACTACCGAGCAACAACGTGTCGCCGATAGCCTGGTGGCATCGCTCTCAACAGACCCATCTGCGCCGAATGTCGAAGTTTATGGCATGTTCTGGGTGCTGGAAGGTCTAGGGCGCGCTGGTCGTATCGCCGATGCGACCACTATCGTGAAGCGCTACTATGGCTATATGCTCGACCATGGCGCGACAACCTGGTGGGAGCTGTTCAATGGCTACCGCTCGTACACAACCAGCCTCTCACACGGGTGGGGCGCGTCGCCTACCTGGTTTCTCACCCGCTATGTGCTGGGTGCGCTACGTACCGGGCCACACAGCTGGCAGCTCCAGCCGCCGATGCGTGCCTTTACTGGTGCAGCAGGCGCACTGCCGCTGGCCGAAGGGCAACTTCAGGCGAGCTGGGCTACCGTGAGCTGTGGGCAATATACCCTCGACCTCAGTGCGCCGAATGGCAGTAATGGCGAAGTGCTATTGCCGTTTAGCGATACGACTGCGATGGTAACAGTGAATGGCGCAATTGTCTGGCAGCAAGGCCGGGCAAACCGCAGCGCTATTACTGCTACGCCCACGGGCTTGCGGCTCGCGCTGTCTGGCGGGCAGCAGCATATCGACATTCGCACGAGCTGTAAATAGTGCGCGTTACGCGGTTGCCCACGTTTGAGGAATAGTGCCTGCGGCAGCATGGTACCAAACTGTTTTTGGTGTTCCACTGTTGGCGCGAAGCGCCAACAGTGGAACACTATGATAAAAAAGTACCGCTTTGTGCCAATACGCATCGAGTTTACGCCCCATGCTGTCGTGGGCAAAAGCGCCGCAACTGGGTGCAGGGTATGCCTATCCTGGTATCACCTCTGCTATAATGCGCGCGATGAAACCCCTGATGCAGCACAAAAACCGCACCGCGCTTGCGCACACGTTTATAACGTGGCTGCCCTGGCTATGGGCGTTACTGGTTGCTGTGTGGCTGTTTCGCTGGTTCGGCACACATGGCTACGACGACCCCTTTATCACCTATCGCTATGCCGAGAATATTGCCGCTGGTATTGGATTTGTGTACAACCGCGGCGAACCTGTACTCAGCACCACCACACCGCTGTACGCGCTTATTCTGGCTGGCGCGCGGCTGCTCGGTGTCGATATTCCAACATTCAGTAATGGACTTGGGGTTGCTAGCCTGGCGTTTGGTGGCCTGGCGTTCTGGGGTTTAGGGCGGGTCTGGCGCACCAAAGTCGCTGGTTGTATGGGAATGCTGCTGTTCCCGCTCTTTCCGCTGCTTGTCACCACGCTCGGCAGCGAGGTTGCGTTCTATCTGGCGCTCGTATTGGGCGGCTTCTGGGCCTATGCGCAGCAGCGATATATCGCCGTGGCAGTGCTACTAGCGCTTGCCACTCTGGTGCGCGCCGATGGCGTTCTGGCAGCGGTAGTCGTCGCAGTCGCATTTCTCTTACAGCGCCGCCGCCCAATTCCCGGGCGTGCCGTATTCGTGTATCTTGGGCTATTGCTACCTTGGTTCCTCTTTGCGCAGCTCTATTTTGGCGCACCCTTCCCGGTAACGTTGGCCGCCAAGCGCCGGCAGGGCCTGATGCCTGGCAGTGAACTCTTTTTGCCGGGCCTGTTCGCCCAGGCGCGTAATAATTATTGGGCATTCCCAGGATTCCGGGCGATGTTTGTGCTCGCCGGGGCCGGGATACCAGTAGCAGTATGGCGCAGCCCGTGGCTACTGATTGTTGGTTGGAGTGCGCTTTATACGGCTGCCTACACGTTGTTAGGTGTGACCAGCTACTTCTGGTATTATGGCCCGGTAATCGTCGGCTTTGTTGCGCTGGTTGGCCTGGGTGCAGAAGTGCTTGCCCGCTTTGTAGCCCATAGCTGGCAGTTTCGCCCGGTAGTGGCTGCGACGGTGCTGGCAATTACCGTGCTAGTGCTGCGGCCAGTGTATGGTGGCCTGGTATACCTACAGGCGCATCCCGATACGCGCACAGGTATCTATCGCACGGTGGGCGAGTGGCTACAGGCGAATACGCAACCTGCTGACCGCATAGGTACGCTCGAAGTCGGGATGATCGGCTACTATGCGCAACGGCCAATGCTCGATTTTGCCGGGCTGCTACAGCCTGCGGTTGCCCAGCAGCTTGGCCCGGCCAGCAGCTACGACGATGCGGCGGTGTGGGCATTTTTGCAGTACCGGCCAGCCTACCTTGTATTACAAGAAGGTGCCTTGCCGCGATTGCAAGGCCAGGTAGCTGTGCAGCACGGCTGTAAACCCGCACATACTTTCCGCGATCCTACGTATGCACTGCCGATTGTGGTGCTGGCCTGCCCACCGCCGTAAGTAGCGTGGCACACCCTGGCACGAAAGCCTGCGCGAAGCGTTATGGTATAATAGCTATTCTGTGAAGATGGCGCGCGTGCGCCCTATTCCATTGAGCCACTCATAAACACCCGGAGGATATCGCATGCCACCGCATACTCGCTCACAGCGTCGGCGCCAGGCGGCGTCGCGCCCACAGCCGCGCCAGACAGTGAGCGCAGACCTACCCGAATATACTGGCACGACCACCACCCTCGATGCGTCAAGCACGCCAGCCCCGCGCGCGCAGCGCACCGCCCGCCGCCTACTCTCGCGTCCCGCGCCCGAGCCAGTCGATTACACGGCTGATTACGCTGCCGCGCGCCAGGATTTGCGCTGGATCGCAATCTGGACAGTATTGCTCTTTGTGGCGATGATTGCGCTCAAGTTTTCGGGGGTTGTGTAGCAGCGGCGACCGATGAACGACGACCCTGTGCCAGATGCTGGCCGGTCGTCGTTCGTCGGTTGTTGTTCGTCGCCCATGGAACGCATCCAGAGCAAAGCTGCGCGCCTGCAGCGAATTGAGAATCGGCTGTATAACGTGCCGCGCGGTTTGCGCGTGGCTGAGCTAGCCGAATACTGCGGCGTCGATCGTCGCACTATTTACCGCGATTTGCAGGCGCTGGAAGATCTAGGCGCGCCGATCTGGCAGGCGGATGGTCGCTATGGCATCGACCGTGAATCATACCTCTCGACGATCCGCCTCAACCTCAACGAAGCCGTGGCTCTGTTCTTCGCCGCGCGCCTGCTCGCCCACCACAGCGACGAGCATAACCCCAATGTTGTATCGGCACTGAACAAGCTCGCCAGCGGCCTGCCGGATACCACCATTTCCAGCCATATGAGCCGCCTGGCCGAAATCATTCGCGCCCGCCCGTTACGTGCCGATTATGTGCGCGTGCTCGACACGGTGACGCGCGCCTGGGCCGATCGGCATAAAGTCCTCATCCGCTACCGCGCCGCCAGTGGTGAGCTGACTGAGCGTGTGATTTGCCCGTACTTTCTCGAAGTATCGCGCAGTGAGCCAGCCTCGTATGTCATTGCCTACGACGATCTGCGTGCAGCGTTACGCACCTTCAAGCTTGAGCGTGTCGCCGATGCCGAATTGCTCGGCATTACCTATAGCATCCCCGATGACTTCGACCCCTACGCACACCTGGCTGCAGCCTGGGGCGTGATGGATGAGGTTGAAGTCGAAGTGCAGCTGCGCTTCAGCCCGGCGGTAGCACCGCGCGTGCGCGAAAGCGTGTGGCACCACAGCCAGCAGCTTGCCGATACGCCCGATGGCGGCTGCGAGCTGCGCATGCGGGTGGGCGGCATCCGCGAAGTGCGCTCGTGGGTACTGAGCTGGGGTGGCGATGTCGAGGTGCTGGCTCCACCTGCCCTGCGCGATGAAGTCCTTGCCCATGCGCGCCGTATGCTGGCGCAATATATGCCTGCTTCTTAAGCCAGCCGCCTACGAGCGCGTATCGTAATAACCCTATTGGGCTGGTTGGCTGAACATCTGCTTTACACCTGCGCGCCGTTTCAGTACTTCTTTCCTAGTCATACTGCTTGATAGGTGTGATAGAATAGCCACGTATAGGCCCCACGATAGTATTATTCTTTGCCGTTGATACAGGAGAGGAGCGCCCTCATGACTCGCACTCGCCACACGCTCGCGTGGTCGCTCATTCTTGCGCTGCTCTGCGCATCGTTAGCGATTGCGCAGCGCCCACCAGTTGCGCGGGCCGCCGATCATACTTATGTGGTTGACACGGCGCTAGATACAGCGTTAGGCACCGACCCGGCATGTACAGATAATGCCGATGACTGCTCGTTGCGACAGGCAATAACCCTGGCGAATGCCGATAGCGGCACCAGCGAGATTTTATTTCAAATTCCCGACGATGAAACGAACCCGGATAACGGCTATAACGCCACTACTGGCCGGTGGACGATTCTGCCGACTAGCTCGCTGCCCGCGCTGAATAGCGGCAATACCACGATCAACGGCTTAAACAATAATGCCGGTGGCACGCCGCGCGTCGTCATCGATGGCTCGGGCCTGAGTGGCGGCGGCGTGGGTTTGCGGCTCAACTCGGCAAATAATGTTATTCGCAACCTGATAATCGTTGGCTTTTCTGGTTCGAATACCGCTGGTATTGGCATTCGTATTGATGGCCCGAATAGCGCAAATAACCAGGTATATGGCAACTATATTGGTAATTTCCCCGGCGGTGATAAGCAGGCAAATACCTACGCTGGCGTGCAGATCGATAACCAGGCGCACGATAATACGATTGGTATTGGCAGTAGCCCGGGCGAGCGGAACGTTATTGCGGGCAATAGTGGCGATGGTATTCGCCTGCAAAATGCGCCGAATAACAAAATTTATGGCAATTATATTGGCCTGAGCGTGAATGCTAGCTCAACAACAACGCCGCAGCCGAATGACCTGAATGGCATTACGGTTGTGGATAGTAGCGGCAACCAGATTGGCGGTATGGCCGTGGGTCAGCGCAATGTCGTTTCGGGCAATCGGCTCAACGGTATTGTGCTCACAGGCGATGGCTCAACCAATAATAGCATCGTTAATAACTACATCGGCACCAACGAAATTGGTTCCACCGACCAGGGCAACACGGGGAATGGCGTGCGCATTGCTAGCGGCGCTAGCGATAATAATGTCTATGGCACGGCGGGCGCGGGTTCGGTTATTAGCGGCAATGGCGCCTATGGCGTGCTGATAACCGACGTTAGCACCACCGGCAACAAGGTGTATAACAACTTCATTGGCGTAAGCGCAGGCGGCACTACTGCCCGCCCGAACGACCTGGGCGGCGTGTTTGTGCGCGATAACGCCAGCAATAACCAGATTGGTGTTGCCGGGCAGGGTAATACAATTGCGGGCAATAGTGGCTATGGTATTGCATTTGGTCGCACGGCCACCGGCTACAGCGCGATTAGCGGCAACTCAGTTTCTTCAAACCGCATTGGCCTGAACGCACTTGGCACCACGGTGGTGAGTAATACACTGGGCGGTATCTTCGTTGGCGATGGCACCACCAACACGCTGATTGGCGCAACCAGCGCGGCGCAAAACTATATTGCGGGTAACGGCGGGCCGGGCATTACGCTCAGCGGTGCGGGCGTGGTGAGCGCGACGATTAGTGGGAATATTATTGGCCTGCGCCGGGCGGTGGCGAATGGCCCCTTCACAACTGCCGCTGGCAATAAGGGCGATGGCGTGCTGGTGGGTAATAACGCCCAGAATATTCGCATTGGTGGCAGCAGTGCCGATGCCAATATCATCGCCAGTAACAGCGGTAATGGTGTCCATGTCAATGGGAATAAAGCCAAGCTCGTCACTGTTCAGGAAAATTATATTGGCGTTGCAATGGGCAGCAATGGCTATATTGCCTTGGGGAACAGTGCGAATGGCGTGCTTGTCGATGGTGGGGCGCAGCAGGTCACTATCCTCAACAATCATATTTCGCGCAACACCCAGAAAGGGATTGCGCTTGACTTCAATACCCCGGCACCTGGCGGCAGCGCGCTCAACGCCAACCACGATATTGACCCGCCCTACGCCATTCACTTGAACCAGAACGGCCAGCTCACCGGCCAGGTACGCAGCTCGGGTACGGCCGATGCCTGTGTGTTGCCCTGTAAGATTCAGGTATTCACCACCGACCCGGCGGCGCTCGATGGGCAGGGCCGTGATTTTGTGTCGCAGCAGATCACCTCGGATGGCTATTTCACCTTCACGCTTGGTACGCTGCCGCCACAACTGGCATTGACGGCTACCGATAAGGATGGCAATACCTCGGAGTTCGCCGGGCTGACCACGCGGATTGGCCCGATCGACCTGCTGGAAGCCAACCCGAACACGCAGAATGCCATCCCCGGCCAGGTGGTTACCTATACGCACCAGCTGGTGAATAATGGCTCAGTCGATCTGCTTGATCTGAAGGTGAATGCTGTCTCGTCGCGCAAGTGGACGGTGAAAACCGTGCCGCCAATTGGCACGACTTTTGCCCTGCCAGCGGGCGCAACCAAGCTGATTACGGTATCGCTCACGCTGCCGTTTGGCCCCGACCCGCGCGTACTGGCCGGGCCGCCGCCCGACTTCACAGCTGTGACGGTTAATTCGACGCGCTTTGTAACGGTGACCGACACCGTGACCGATACCACGAACGTGCTGCCCAAGTTCAAGCTCGAAGTGACGCCAACGTCGCGCACCGGCTTTGGCATCCCCGATTCGCCGAGCAACGTCGTGCGCTATGTGCATAAGCTGGTGAATAAGGGTAATGTTACTCAGACGGTGCAGGTGCAAACGCGGAGTGTACGCGGCTGGAGCACCGAGATAAGCACCGACACCATTACGCTTGAGCCGGGCGACGCGAAGGCCAAATTCGTTACAATTAGCGTCACTATTCCCTCGGCCACCGACGAAGGCACAACCGAAACCACATTTGTCGATTTCATTGTGCCGAGCGACCCGAGCGAAAGTAAGACGGTGACCGAAACAACGATTGCCGAGCTTTCAACCAATGCGCTGCTCATCCACGACGGCGCGGTTGACGGCCAGGGAGGCGCGGGCCAGAAGGCGACGTTCTTCTACATTGTCGAAAATCGTAGTACTGGCACGGCAACCTTCTCGCTTGAAGGCTCGGCGGCGCTCGGCAGCATTGTGAGCTTCCGGCGCACTGATGGCGGTACCTTTGGCGCGAATAATTCGTTTACCGTAGGCAACACGCCCGGTAATAACACCATCCGCTTTGCGGTCGAGATCCTGATCGATCCGAAACTGACGATTGGGACAACTGAAACGGTGACGATACTACTGCTGGATAATAACCAGAATATTCGCCAGGCGGCGCAGAACCGCATTCTGGTGAACCGCAACGAGATCGCGCCGCGCCAGTACATTCCAATTGCAGCGAAATAGGGTTAACCTATCGTCGTTACATCACAGAAGCACAGAGGGCACTGAGATTGGTTTCTATGCACTACAATCTCGGTGTCCTCTGTGGCCTGAGCCATGGGTGTGGTGCGCGCAACACCACCTTTCACGCTACAAAGTTGCGATATTTCTGTTTCGCGCTGGCGCGGCTTAACCGCTACCTGTGGCGTATATTCGCCAATCTATACAAGCCCACAAACCGCTAGCCACGAGCACCCAGGCTGCAAGCTCCTGCTCAATAGCTACCACAGCCTACTTGCCGTGCAGCGAACCTGACCTGCCATAAAGGAGGGCGCTGTGTCGCTTTCGTTCCGTCGCTTCTGCCTGCTGGGGATTCTTGCCTTGCTGGTTGCGCTTGCGCCTGGCGGAGGCACTGTGCTGGCCGCAGGCCCCTACATTGTAACCAAAACCGCCGATACCAATGGTACCTGTGCCTCGGGCACCAACTGCTCACTGCGCGAGGCCATTAAAGCGGCCAACGCTGCCCCCGGTGAAATTCAGTTCAATATTCCCACCAGCGACCCGGGCTACCAGGCAGGGGGCGGCTACTGGCGCATCAGCGTGCAAAGTACGGCGCTGCCCGCCATCAGTGGCGGCTCGACCACAATCAATGGCCTGGGTAGCGATGGCAAGCCCAAGATCGAGCTGAACGGCGGCGGCGCGATTGGCCCCTGGGGCTTGATGCTCACCTCGGGCAATAACACTATCAAGGGCTTAATTGTTAATGGCTTTATTGCTACGCCGCAGGGTGGCTTTGGCGTACTGCTCTATGGCGAAACCGTAAAAAATAATACGATTACCAATAATTACATTGGCACCAACTACAATGCTACAGCGGCAGGCGGAACAACTTCAAGTAACAACACCGTGGCGGGGATTGCCCTGCAATTTGGTGCGAGCACTAACGTTATTGAGAACAATGTTATTTCGGGGAACGGCGGGTACGGTATCTATTCGTTTACCTCGGTTGGCTTTATTACGCCGCTCCGTCAGTCGGGCAATATTATTCGCAACAACAAGATCGGCGTGAATGGAGATGGCAGCGCGGCGCTAGGCAACCGGAATAGCGGCGTGTATGTTGGCGATAATTCGGTAGATACGCAAATCGGCCCGGGCAATGTAATTAGCGGGAATGGTGCGACTGGGGCCGATACGGTGTTTGGCGTGAACATTGGCGGCTATCTGGGCACGCAGAGCGCGTTTATTTCTGGCACCCGCGTGACGGGGAATAAAATTGGAACCGATGCTACTGGCACAAAGGCGCTCCCAAACGCTGGTGGCGGCGTGCAGGTCACATCATCAACTGGCACGGTGATTGGCGGGGCGGGCGGTAACCCGGCAACCCCTGGCGGCACCGCCAACCTGATCTCGGGCAACAGCATTGCCGGTGTGCGCCTGAAGGACTCGATTGGCTTTGGTGCGGGCACCAGCAACAACGTCGTTACGAATAACTGGATCGGGCTAAACATTGCAGGCACCGCTGCGCTGCCCAATGGTTCGGGCGTTTATTTCTCGAATAGCGCGAATAACTTCACGGTTGGCCCGAACAATGTGATCAGCGGTAACCGCAACGATGGTGTGCTCATCGAGGCCAGCAACAATGCTACAGCAGCGCAGCAGGTGCGCCTGAACACCATTACCGGCAACCTGATCGGCACCGATGCCAGCGGCAATGCTGCAGTGCCGAACCAGGGCTATGGTGTGCAGCTGCGCGGCGGCACGTTCACTAACACGATTACTGGCAACCACATTACGAATAACGCCACCGGCGGCGTGTACCTTGCCCCTAGCACAAACGCCACACCCGCTTCGCCAACGCAGAATACATTTACCGGAAACACCATTAGCTCAAACGGTGCGGTAGGTATTACGCTTACCAGCGCCAGCAGCCAGAATGTGATTGGTGCGCCTGGGGCAGGTAATATCATCCAAAACCATAGCAGCAGCGGTATCGAAGTACAGAGCGCAGGCAATACCATCCAGGCTAACGACATTCGCCTGAACCAGATCGGCATTTTGATCAATAATGCTGCTGGTAATACAATTGGCGGTGCAAGCGTGGCTACCAGTAACAACCTGCACAATAACACGCTGCACGGCGTTTTGGTGAATGGTAGCACCGCAACTGGCAATCGTATCAGTCACACTGTCACTTCGGCGAATGGCGGCAAGGGCATTGCATTGGCGGCGGGCGGTAACGCCCCAATTGCGGCGGCGCGCGTTAACGTCACGCCGCCCGCCAGCGGTTTTACCCTTACCGGCAGCGTCAGCAGTTGCGCCACGCCGGGCTGCACCGTCGAGATTTTCACCGACGACAGCCCACTGACGGATGAGGGGCCAACCTTCCTCACCAGCGTGCAGCCTGCTGCGGGTGGGGCCTTTAGTGCCGACATTACTGGCTGTAAGCATTACCTGATCTTCACGCTTACCGACAGCGCTGGGAATACATCGGAGTTTGTGAACCCGACCAGCAATATCGCGCAGTGTGTACCTGCCGCGCCTGCGGTTCAAATTACCACCGCCGACCCCCAACCGCCGCGCGCGGTATTGCCTGGGACTACAACCACGTATGCCCATACAGTGAAGAATGTTGGCACCGGCGCGGGTGCGGTGTCGGTGCTCCTGAACCAGACGCCCAACACCTGGGCGACGATTACGAACAATACCTGTAGCGGGCAATCGCTGGCACCGCAGGCGACATGTACATTTAACCTGCAAGTGGTGGTGCCAGCCAACGCGCAGGCGGGTAATTTCAACCAGAGCACCCTCACGGTAGCGATTGGCAGCGCCAGCGCGCAGCAGGTTGATCGCACAACCGTCCTTTCGCAGCCTGCGCTGACCTTTGTGCCCGACCCGACTCCCAGCTCGAATGCTAAAAGCACCGGGCCGGGCCAGCCAGTGACATACCAGCATAAGCTGACGAACACCGGCAATGGCACCGATAGCTTCATAATCAATGTGACGCCGCCGAATGGCTGGACGTATAGCCTGCAGCCCGCAACAGTGTCGAACCTGGCACCGAATGCTTCGGCGATCGTGACACTGGTGCTGACACCAACTGCAGGCATTAGCAGCCCGCCCGATTACCCAACAACCGTTACAGCCCACTCGGTGGCGAACCCGAATGTAGCGGCGACCGTGACCGATACAACGACGATCATCTCGTCGGCGGTGCCGCAGATCATCAGCGGCACGGCTACCCCTTCGCCTGCCGACCCTGGATCAAGTGTGGTGTTGACTTATACGGTGAAGAATGTGGGTAACCTGGGCGGCACCTTCAACCTTGTGCTGAGCGTACCCCCAGGCTGGATGGTCAGCCAGGCGATATCGCCTGCGGTGACGCTTGCGACAGGCGCTACGACAGTTGTGCAAGCGACGGTGCAGGTGCCTGCTAATGCGCTGGCGGGTAGCTACCGTGCAACGCTCACTGCCACCGACCAGGCCAACAGCAGCGTGAGCGCGAGTGGTGCGGCCACAATTGAGGTGAGTAAGCGGGCCGCGCTGACGATCGGGCCGGATTTTGACGACTCGACGGCATATACCCCAGGCCGGATCGTCACCTACACAACGACGCTGCAAAATGCTGGTAATTTCACCGACACGGTGGGCCTCGCTGCCAGCGCATCGCGCGGCTGGCCGGTGCAATTGCAGCCAACCAGTACCGTGCTTGGTCCCGGCCAGAGCAAGCAAATTCAGCTTGAGCTGACCATCCCGCCCGGCCAGGTGGCGCTGCCGAAGAACGTTACAACCATCACGGCAACCTCATCGCTCGTGGCCGTGCCGCCTGTGCGCGACACCGCCGTGATCACCACTAGCCTGGCGGAAATTGCCGCAGTTGCGCTGACGCCAGCCCAGCAAACCCAGCCGCTGCTTGATACGAAACCGGTGACGTTCACCTTCGCACTGCTCAACAGCGGCAGCATCCCACAGTCGTTCGCGCTGAATCTGAGCGGGCTGCCGAATGGCTGGCAGGCGACGCTCACGCCAACCCAGACGGCGACGCTCCAGCCGAATCAATCGGTGAATGTGCAGCTAGTGCTCAAGGCCCCCACCGGCTTGCCTAACGGCCAGGAATTTACACTTACGTTGAACGCGAGCTGCCGGGAAAACAACTGTGCTGGCGATAGCGCAGTGGCAATTGTACGGGTTGGGCCGCCGGTGCAGCTTGGCGGCGAATGCAACACCAGCGCGCTGCCAGGCACAACCGTTACATGTTTGCACACGCTCAAGAACAGCAGCGCAGTCACCGATACCTTCACAATTGGGGCCGTATCGTACCTTGGCTGGCCTTCGACGCTGACGCCGCAAGTGGTTGTGCTTGGGCCGGGAGCGACCCGCACCTTCACCGCAACGATTACGGTGCCAACGTCGGCCCCAGCCAATGTGGTCGAGCGGTTGAAGATTACCGCTGCGTCAACTGCCTTCCCGCAAAATGTACAGCAGGTGACCGATCTAGTGACTGTGCTACAGTATGCGCGGCTGAGCTTTGTGGCGAGCCAGAATCAACCACTGCTGCCAGGCGAAACAATTACATTCCGGCACCAGCTGATCAATACAAGCAATGGCAACGATCGCTTTGTGATCACGGCGACGCAGCAGCTCGATTGGAACATCACCATCACACCGGCATCGACCGGGCTGCTTGTGCCGGGCTTCACCTACCCGGTTACGGTGCAAGTTGATGTACCCGGAGGCGTCGCTGAAGATACGGTCAATCGCATTACGGTGCGCGCGACGTCGGTGTTCTCGCCCACTGTGTATGAGGAGCTAACGGATGTAATTGGGGTGGCGCGCGCGCCCACCACCTCGCTCATCATTTACCTGCCAGTGGCGCATAATTAACCGGGCTTGTTTCCCTTGGCAAAGCGGCATGTGCCTTACTCCCGAGCTATGATGATTGCGCAAAACGCAATCATCATAGCTCGATCGATATGTATCTTGCCTACCGTAGCGAACATGCCAGCTTGGAAAAGAGTTAACCAATCAGCGTGCTTGTAGAGTAGAAGAACCGCATGAAAATATTGCTCATCCATGGCCCCAATTTGAATATGCTCGGTCGCCGCGAGCCGGGCATCTATGGCAGCACAACCTTGCCCCAGATCGATGCAGCCATGCGTGAACGCGCCGAAGCGGCAGGCGCGACATTGCTTGCCTTTCAATCGAACCACGAGGGCGCGCTGGTTGATTTTTTGCAGGCCGAGGGATGGGATGCCGCTGGCATTATCATCAACCCTGGCGCGCTGACGCATTATGGCCTGTCGCTGCGCGATGCGCTAGCCAGCCTCTCGGCACCGATTGTCGAGGTGCATCTCTCGAATGTGTACAAGCGCGAGGCATTTCGCCATACCTCGGTGGTTGCACCGGTCGCCACCGGGCAGATCGCCGGGCTTGGCTGGCGCGGCTACCTGCTGGCGCTCGAATGGCTGCTAGGCGAGCAAACGTAATTGGTGCTGAGCAGTTTTGAGCCTTAGCCTGAGCTTTGGTTCCACCAAAGACTGGCGCAATTGCGTTTAGGCATAAGCGCCTACCGATTTGTGAACTGAAGTAGCACGCTCTGGTATACTACGCGCACTGATTGGCGCTATACGGAGATTCCAAAGTCATGGGCGTGCTCTTCTTTTCGTTCACCGCAGTAGTGTGTACGGCGGTTGGTGGGCTGCTGGCGCTGCGTTTTCGCGATCACCTGCATTTGATTTTAGGCTTTACTGCTGGCGTGTTACTTGGGGTCGTCAGCTTCGATATTCTGCCCGAGATTTTTGCGCTGAGTAGCGAGCATAGCCTCGACCCAACCAACGCTATGATTGCGCTGGTGGTGGGGTTTCTCGCCTTCCATGCGGCCGAAAAGCTTATCCTGATTCATCATGCGCAGGAAGAAAACTATGCCGAGCATCATCATCCGCAGGTGGGGCTGCTTTCGGCGCTGGCGCTGGTGAGCCATAGCTTTATGGATGGGGTTGGCATTGGCCTGGGCTTTCAGGTTTCGAATACAATTGGGGTGGCGGTGGCGGTGGCCGTGATTGCCCACGATTTCGCCGATGGGCTCAATACTATGAGCCTGATGCTTTCGCATAACAATACAACCCGCCGCGCGCTGGTGCTGCTGGCACTCGATGCGCTTGCGCCCATGTTTGGCGCGCTTTCAACGCTATTTTTCCAGGTTGCGCCTGGGATGCTGGCGCTCTACCTGGGCTTTTTCGCTGGCTTTCTCCTGTATATCAGCGCCGCCGATATTCTGCCCGAGGCGCATTCGCGCCGCCGCTCGGGCTTGACGATTGTGATGACCGTGCTGGGAACAATTTTCATTTTTGTTGTTACGCGCTACGCCGAGGGCTAGCGCTCGCCGCCAACCTCGATGCCCGCCATGGCCTCAAGCGCTTTAACGATGGCGTGGTTGCCCTCTTTGCCCAGGCCGCGGGCTTGCAGCGTGCGGTAGAGCTGGAAAATAAGTGCGGTGCTAGGCAGCGGTGCGCCTAGATCGTCGGCGGCATCGAGCACCAGCCGCAGGTCTTTGGCTTGTAAGTCGATCATAAAGCCGGGCCGCCAGTCGCGCCGAATGACCTGCGGTCCGCGGTTGCTCAGCGTCCAGCTGCCGCCCGCGCCACCACTCACGGCGGCGAGCGTTTTCTCTAGATCAACGCCGCCTGCTTGCGCAAACAGTAGCGCCTCGGCCATGGCCTGCATCGAGCCGACAACCAGGATCTGGTTCACCAGCTTGACGGTTTGGCCCGCGCCGGTGCCGCCAACGTGCGTGATAGTTTTGCCCATGGCCTGAAATACCGGCATGGCGCGCTCGACATCCGCCGCATCGCCGCCGACCATAATGCTGAGCGTGCCTTTGGCCGCGCCCTCGCTGCCGCCGCTCACCGGCGCATCGAGCATATGCACGCCGCGCTCGGCCAGCCGGGCGGCGAATTCTTGCGTGGCCTGGGGGCTGATTGTGCTCATGTCGATGACGAGCGCGCCAGGTTGGGCGCCTGCGATCACGCCTTGCTCGCCGAGCAGTACCGCCGCGACATCGGGGGTATCGCTGACGCAGGTGATAATAAGATCGCACTGGCGGGCAAGCTCGGCCGGGCTGCTGGTGGGCTGTGCGCCATCGGCGGCCAGCTCGCCCATACGCGCGGCGGTGCGGTTCCACACCTGCACTGCGAAGCCCGCCTTCAGCAGGTTGCGCACCATGCCGCGCCCCATAATCCCCAAGCCAATGAAGCCGATCCGCTCGCTCATAGTTCCTCCTGCGCTATCGCTATGGGAGGGATTATACCGTATTGGGGGGTAGGCTGTCATAGCACGCTGGGGCAAGCGTGCTCAAGCGAAAATCTCACGTTTATTTTATTTGCTCGGTGGAAACAGCGCCCAAACAGCTGCAACGAAGCTACTGCGTCATTCGTATCAAAGGCATAAGGTGTACGAGCATACAGTAATAGGTGCTAACCATTCAATACCAATTGCTGCGTGAAGGACAGCTATGATGAGTTGCTTGATGCTGAATAATCTCACAAAGCACCACCTGTGCTCAATGTTCATTCCGTGTCTTATAGTGTTCCTCCTCAGTAGTCTGCTGATGGGGTGTCGTACAACCAATACGGATTCAGGAGTCTTGCGCGGTGATAGAATTTCCTTACACTTTCCTCTGCAAAACGGAGTATCGGAAGCCATTGTCGTAGGCCCCGATCGCGTTGCTGCGCGAGCCTTCGATCCTGTGACCTGGCGAACGAAGATTAATAATGTTGTGGTAGAAGAACCTCTTTGGACGGATTTAGAAATATTGCGCACAAACTGGTGTCAACAACCTCCAACATTTGCTTCGCATACCCCCGATGCTGCTGCATATAGGGTGGTGTTTGAGTGCCATGCATTCAGTGGGTTACCAAACCCAATCTACTACGTTCAACCTGCCAATCTCCCTGAGCCACTGCACCGTTTAATCGAACTCATCCCTTCCACTGCCGAACGTGTGTTGCCGCAATAAGCACGCACGTCATCCTCAATCGCCAGTAATCCGCCCGCGCTCTGCTTCCGTGAAACTCAATGGCGCTGCGTTCGCAGTACATAGCCTTGGGCGCGCCGCAGTGTACCGAGAATTTTCGGGTACAATCTGCTGCGATGATTGCACAACCGACAGATTTTCGATTGAGCGCGGCCCGATTGCCGCGCGCGTTGCTGTATGGCCTGCTGGCGCTAGCCGTATTTGCAGTAGCGCTGGCCTGGCTCAGCCGCCCGCCCACATCGCTGCTGGCGCAGGGCACCGGCATGTACCGCAACGAAGGCAGCTTGCGCTGGACTGGCTCACAGGCCGAATTTCCTCTTGCCCCGCATACTGGCCCCACGATTGTGCGGCTGGTACTACAATTTTCGAGCTGGCCGGGGCAAGCCAGCGCGCAGGTGCAGCTCGAATCTGATGCGGGCGCGTTTGGCAGCTACACTATTACCCCGGCCCGCCAGCACCTGAGCCTGTTGTTGCCGCCCGGCGCGACCTTCCTGCGCCTGCGCTCAACGCTTGGCCACCCGCCCGGCGATTGGCGCTGGCTGGGTGTGCAGGTGCTCGCCATCGATGCGCAGGCCAACGGCTGGCCGACCCGCGCGCTAGCGCTGGCGCTGCTGTGTGCCCTGTCCAGTTTGCTACTGGCGTGGTGCGCCGCCTGGGCTGCCCGGCGCGGCTATGGACTATTGTTTGCCATAACCTTGCTGGGCCTGCTGCTGCGGCTGCTGTGGGTAAACGATGCCCCAGCTATGATTCACCGCGACGAAGCAGTAAGCATGGTGGATGCCTGGCACCTGGCGCGCACTGCCCACGATCATCTTGGGCACTTCCTGCCGCTCGCCGCCTTCGAGGGCTATGGCGACTGGATCGCGCCGCTGCTCACCTACCTGCTGCTGCCCTGGGTGGCGATGTTTGGGCCGCAGCCGCTGGTAGCGCGCGTGGTGGTGGCGGTGTTCAGCGCGCTGGCTATCCCGGTGATCTATGGCCTGGTGAACGAGCTGAAGCTGCCAGCGGCGGCGCTCGGTGCGGCGCTGGTGGCCGCGCTGTCGCCCTGGCAAATTTACCTGGGCCGGGTCGCCATTCCTCCCGCGCTGGTGGCAACGATGTGGGGGCTAAGCCTATGGGCGGCGGTGCGCTTTGTGCGCAACGGGCGGCGCGCCGATGGGTTGTTCCTGGCGGGCGCGGCGGGCCTGGCCCTATATGCCTACCCAACGCTCAAGCTGGCGGTGCCGCTGCTGATGCTGGTAGCCACGCTGCTGGCGGTGCAACGTCACGGCTGGCGCGCGATCGGGCGCTGGCTGCTGCCCGCGCTGCTGCTGGGCCTGCTCTGGCTGCCATTTGCCATCAGCACGCTCTTCAACCCCGATAGTAGCGCGCGCTTGCAGCTAGTGGCGCTGCGTGCCGATTCGTTCGGCCAGTGGCTGGGCCTGTGGTGGCAGAACTACCGTGTCTACTTTCAGCCCGACCTGTATTATGGCAGCGGTGGGCTGCGCAAAATTGTGCAGGGCGTGCTTGGGCATGGTCTGGCGCTGGGGGCCGAAGCGCTGCTGCTGCTGGGGCTGCTCGTGCTGCTCGTGCGCCGCCGGGTGGTGGGACGGGCCGAAACAGCGCCGCGCCAGGTGTGGCTCTTCCTGCTGCTGATGCTGCTGGTCGCGCCGCTGCCCGCCAGCCTTACGTCGGGCAATCCGCACGCCTTTCGCGGTGCGACGGTTGCGCCGTTGTATGCCATCCTTGCCGGGCTGGGCGCGGGCGGCTGGTGGTGGGCGCTGGGCCAGCTGCCGCGCGCCGGGCGCACATGGGGCCGTGCGTTGGCTACGGTGGCCCTGCTGGCCGCGCTTGGCTGGCAATCGAGCATCTGGTTCCGCGAGCTACTCACCATCCACCGCGCCGAATCGGAATTGACCTGGTATTTCGCCGATAGCGAGCTGGATGCGATGCGCCTGGTGATTGCGCGTGCGCGCGCCTACGACCAGGTGCTAGTTGACACGCGCACGATTGGTCGCCCCTACATTTTTCTGCTTGCCGATGATGTGCTGCCGCCCGCCGAAGCGCAAGTCCAGATTGTGGTTGAACGCCACCCGCCCGAGATTAATAGCGTGGTGCAGCTGGGCAAATACCATTTCGTCGATTTTGTCGAGCAGCAGGTTCCCGCGCAGCTGCCGACGCTTGACGCCTTGCCAACCCGCCTGGGCGCGCCGGGCTACCTGGTGCAGGAATGGCAGCACAACGGCCAGCGCGTGCTGGTGATGCGCGGCATGCCAACCGAGATTGCGGCCCCAGCCACCGATGACAGCACTTCATAGTAGGGGTGATTGGACGAAAGCGACGCCGCATGGTAGCATGCGTTTACCGCTTGTGGGGAGGATACTGCAATGGTGCATCAGCATGGCATCGAGCATGCCGCGCAGTTGCTGCGCGACGCTCAGCGGATCGTTGTGCTTACCGGCGCAGGCGTCAGCCGTCCGTCGGGTATTCCCGATTTCCGCAGCGATGCCGGGCTGTGGCATCAAGCCAACCCGATGGAGGTTGCTTCGTTACAGGGCTTTCGCAGCAATCCTCGCCGCTTTTTCGAATGGGTGCGCCCGGTGTTGCGTACCATTGGCGCGGCCCAACCGAACCCGGCCCACCTGGCGGTGGCGCAGCTTGCGCAGCTTGGCAAGCAAGTGGCGGTAGTGACGCAGAACATCGATGGGCTGCACCAGAGTGCCGGTTCGCGCGAAGTATTCGAATTGCATGGGCATCTGCGTAGTGCCACCTGCCTCGAATGTGACAAGGTGATGCCAGGCGCGCCGGTGTTGGCGCAGATTCAGCGCGGTAAAATTCCGCATTGCCAGTGCGGCGGGTTGCTCAAGCCCGATGTGGTGTTGTTTGATGAGCTACTACCGCGCGGGCTCTATTGGCTGGCCGAACGCGCGGCCCAGCATTGCGATGTAATATTGGTTGCAGGCACCTCGCTTGAAGTTGCGCCCGCGTGCGAGCTGCCGATCATTGCGCAGCGGCGCGGCGCGCGCTTGATTATTGTGAATCAGGGCGACACATACCTTGATCCACATGCCGATATCGTATTGCACGAGGATGTAGCCGCGACGCTGCCAGCCATCGTTGAACTCGTTGCGGCGAAGAAGAACGACCTGGTGCATTTGCTGCCGTTTTAACGTAACCGACGAAAGGGTAGAAGAGACGTGGAAATGACCGATCTGGAGGCCCTGCGGGCGCGCTTTACCAGCGTCCGGGGGCGGCTTTGACCTCGCTGCCAAGCAGCAGCAAATTGCGGCGCTTGAAGAGCGCGCCGCCGACCCCACCCTTTGGAATAACCCCCAGGAAGCCCAGGGCCTCATGCAGCGCCTTACCCAGCTCAAAGGCGAATACGAGCGCTGGCAGGCACTTGATTCACAGATTACCACCCTGATCGAGCTGCAAGCACTGGCCGATGCCGAAGACGATAGCTCGCTGCGCGACGAGATTGCGGCTGAATATCAGCGCGCCGTGCAGGCAATGGATCGGCAAGAGATCGACCTGCTGCTCAGCGCACCATACGACGATCGTGATGCCTTCCTCTCAATTAAAGCTGGCATGGGCGGCACCGACGCGCAAGATTGGGCTGCGATGATGCTGCGTATGTACACGCGCTGGGCCGAAACGCGCGATTTTAAGGTGGCGCTGGTAGATCAGAGCGATGGCGACGAGGCGGGTATCAAAAGCGCTACGCTCGAAATTCGTGGGCCGTATGCCTATGGCTTTGCTAAGGCCGAAGCGGGCGTGCACCGCCTGATTCGCCTCTCGCCCTTCAATTCAGGCAATACCCGCCAGACTTCGTTCGCGCTAGTGGAAGTGCTGCCCGAAGTCGATGATGCGCCTGAGGTTGCGATTAAGCCCGAAGATGTGCGTGTGGATGTCTTTCGCGCAGGTGGGCACGGCGGCCAGGGTGTGAATACCACCGACTCGGCGGTGCGCCTGACCTACAAGCCCGGTACGCCCGAGCAGATTGTGGTGATCTGCCAGAACGAGCGCTCGCAGCTGCAAAATAAAGAAACGGCAATGCGCGTATTGCGCGGTCGCCTGCTCGAACGCGAGCTACAGCGCCAGCGCGACGAACGCGCCCGGCTCAAGGGCGAGCATCGTTCGGCTGAGTTCGGCAGCCAGATGCGCACCTACTACCTGCATCCCTACACCCTGGTGAAGGATCACCGCAGCGAGCATGAAACCAGCAATGTGCAAGCCGTGCTCGATGGCGCGCTCGACCCATTTATGGAAGCCTATTTGCGCTGGAATATTGGCCGTGATGGCGAAATATAGCCGCGTGGGGCCACTCACTACATTCGCGCTGCCGGTACGCACCGTGCCATATTGCTGTGTTGTGGCTGGGAGGGGAAGATGAAACGCCTCTGGCCGATTCTACGTGATTATTTGATGATCACCGCCGGAGCCGTGATGGTTGCGGCCTCGGTCAATATGTTTCTTACCCCCAACGATGTAGTGATGGGTGGTCTCACCGGCGGGGCGCAGCTGCTTCAAAGCACCATCGGTACGCCGATTGGCCTGGTAACACTGCTGGCGAACCTCCCGTTGTTTATCATCGGGTTCCGCGCACTCGGCGGTCTGATCTTCGGCGTTCGCACGATCTACGCAACGGTGGTGATGGCGCTCGCGATCGATCTTCTCGCGCCATATCTCAAGCCCGTCAGCGCCGACCCATTACTCTATACGTTGTATGGTGGTCTGCTCGATGGGCTGGGCGTGGGCCTGGTGTTTCGTGCGCGCGGCACTACGGGCGGGGTCGATATCATTGCGCGCCTGCTCGAACGCCGTTTTCGCTGGCGGCCTGGGCGCAGCATCCTCGCGATGAACATGGCAGTTTTTGGGGTCGCTTTTTTTGCGTATGGCCCTGAGAAAGTGCTCTATGCCATTCTTGTAGCTTTTATTAGTAGCGTGGCGCTCGATTATACGCTGGCAGCTGGCAGCGGTGCCCGCCAGGCGCTGATTATTACTGACCAACCCGCTGCGATTACGCAAGCCCTGCTGCACGAGCTGGTGCGCGGCGTAACGATGCTTGAAGGCCAGGGCGCGTATACCGGCGAAGCGCGCGCGGTGCTGCTCTGCGTGGTATCGCGTTCAGAAATTAGTTTCTTGAATGACATTGTGAGCCGCGCCGACCCCAATGCTTTTGTGGTGATTGGTGATGTGCAAGAGGTACACGGCGAAGGGTTTGTGCCCCACGCCCCGCCGAAAGGGTAGACTGGGCGCGCTATAGCCTGCCCGCCAGGCTAATTGCCCTGCGACATGTGCTGGGCGAGCAGTTGGGCCTGCTGCTGAATGTAGGATAGGTCGTCAGCACGCGGGTGCAGGTGGGCATAACGCTCGAAATCTTGCAGTGCGCCATACGTTTGTCCAAGGCGCGCTCGCAACAGCCCGCGATCACGAATGTCGTTCGGTTGGCTTGGGTCGATCAGCACAATACGTTCGCAGGCGGCCAGCGCGGCAGGAAGGTTGGCACGTTCAAGATACAGGTTTTTAAGATTTCGCAGGATGCGCACGAGTATGGCACGGTGCGACGGTGGTTGGAGAATATTCTTTACGAAGTATGCGTCAGCAGCGCGATAAAACGTTGTAATCTGTGTGATACACTCGGTGCGGCTCCATAATCGTCCCCGATTAAAGGCATCAATAAACAGCTCTTCGTTAGGCCCAGTGTAGCGTGCCAGAAAATGCCCGGGTAACGCCACGCCCGAAACCGGCAGCCCCAGCCGCCATCCTACTTCCATATAGATAATTGACAAGGTGATTGGCAGCCCTGCACGCGTAGCGAGTACCTGATCGAGGAAGCTGTTGATTGGGTCGCTATAATTCCAGGTATTGCCGCGAAAGCCGATCTCACTAAACAGAAAACGATTGAGTGCCAGTACAACCTCGCGCGGCTTGCCAGCGGCAGGTAACCAAGCCTCAGCCGCCGCCGCTAAACTATCGAGTTCGCGTAGCGCGGCGGGCAGCATTGCTATACCCTGGTCTTCCCAGGCAATACATAATGCTGCCTCGGCCAGGTTAAGCTGTGGCTCGGGCTGACGCAATACTGCGCGTAATTGTGTTCGGGCCGGGTGAATAGAAGGCATAGTGTAATGATAGCACAAGTGCTGCTGAGGGATAGTTAGGGTTCTCATTCGTAATTGCTCGTGCTATAATCAGTCCGCATAATACAGAAATATGATTGCTGTGGTATTGTTGGTAGCATGTTTTACTCGAACCAGAGCTGAGAACCGACCAGGGTAACGCGCCGGTGTGGTTTACCTCGCGGATAGAATTGCTGAAATACCAGGAATGTTGTGGTTTGGGAATGCTGAACATCATTCGCTTATTCCTACCTACAGAGCAGCGCTATAGCGACCAAATGGGGTGCCCATGACTTCCAAAACTGCACGACAACATAGCAAACGTGATGGAACCCTTCAAACTAAAGATATAGCTCGGCGCGCCCAGGTACTTAATGATATTTTGAATGTTTCAACCCACCTCATCTCTATCCTCGACCCCCACGAACTGATAACGAGCCTGGTTCAACAGTTCGTCAATGTTGTCCCCGATGTGCAAGCAGGGTTGCTCTGGCTGCAAGATAAGCAGGGGGGCCTGCAAATTCGCTCGTTCTCTGGCCTTGCTGCGGCACCGGATGCCAACCTGCTCAATCGTTTGTTCTTGCGCCCCGGCGATGGCCTAGCAGGCAGTGTATGGCAGCGCAATGAAGTGACGATTATTGAAGGTGCGGGGCGGTATGCCGAGCGCGCCTACCGGGTTAGCCCACGGGTGTACGATGATATGCGCGCTGTGGTGGCGCTGTTACCGCCTCACGAGGCGGTAGTTCTGTTACCGTTGCATATCGGGAAGCAAGTGCTTGGCGTGCTCGAACTGTTCTACACGACAGCGCAGGCCGTGCAAAGCCAGCACAACATTCAGATGCTGCAAACATTCGCCGACCTTGCGGCAGGCGCGATCAATAATGCGCAATTGCACGCCCAGATGCAAGATCACCAGTACCGGCTTGAGGCACTTGGCGCCATCGGTACGGTCGTTAGTATGGCTGCCGATCTGGAAGAATTATTAAGCAATGCGTTTGAAGTAATTCTTCACGTTCTTGGTACCTCGGCGGGCATGTTACTCTTACACGATCTTTCACGCGCCGAACTTTCAATTGCCGTGCAGCGCGGCCTGCCCGAACGCTTCGTGCGACTGCACGAGGCGGCACCGGTACTCCATTCGCCATACGAAGAAGCCGTGCGCTACGGCCAGACGATTAGCCGCCCACTTATTCCAGAAGATACCGAAGAATTACTCCTCGATACGGGATTTACCAGCTGTGTGTATTTACCATTGCTAGCTGGTGGCACCGTCGTAGGGGTAATCGGTGCTTACGGCCAGTCCGATTTGCGCGAGCGCGTTGATATCCCGGCATTAATGACCATGGGCAGCCAGCTTGGGTTAGCGATTGCGAACGTGCGATTGTACCAGGATACCCGCACCGAGCGCCTGAAACTTGCTACCGTCATTAACAGCATCGCCGAAGGAGTCGTGCTGTGCAACCGCGAAGGGCGGCTGGTGCTGGGCAACCAATCGGCAATGGAACTTCTTTCCGTCGAGCGATTGCCGGCCGAGCAACCCCTGATTGAAATGCCCGATTTCTATGCAATCCGCGATCTTGAAGGCAACCCGCTGCCAGTAGAACGGCTGCCGCTGGCGCGTGCGCTCTCGGGCGAAGTCTTCCATGATTATCGGGTATTAACTTATGGCGCCAGTGGGCAAGATACTGTGCTCAGCTTCAGCGGCGCACCCGTCTACGACGATGAAAATAATGTTGATGGCGCGGTAACAATTTTTCGCGATGTCACGACGAGCCAGAAGCTTGAGCGCGCAAAAGATGACTTTCTGGCGGTGGCTGCTCACGAGCTGCGCAGCCCGCTCGCGGCAGTACGCGGCTACACCGATTTGTTGGTGCGCCGCGAGCAGCGCCGTAGCGAAGAAGATTCTGCTGAACTACGCGGCCTGAATGTATTAGCGCAGCAAGTAACCCACATGCTGCGTATGGTTGATAACATTCTCGACGTATCGCGCATTGACGCCGGGCAGGTGAGCTTGCAGGTGCAGGTTATCAACCTGGTTTCGTTGGCCGAACAGGTGCTTGAACAACAGCGCCCGAGCGCTGGCGACCGCATGCTGATACTCGAAAGCGAGAGCGCCGAGCTATGTGTGTGCTGCGATTCGCTGCGTATTCGGCAAGTGCTTACGAACCTGGTTGGCAATGCAATTCGCTATAGCGGCCCCGGTACCGATATTCAGGTACGGCTCGGCCAGATGAGCGTCGCCAGGATTGCCGCCCAGCATCCCACCTATCCATTACCCGCCGACGGGTCTCTGCAGAGTATCCAGGTATTGATTGCCGTTTGCGACCAGGGCGCAGGCATCCCCGAAGACCAGCTCAATCGCTTGTTTCGGCGCTATGCCCGTGGCCGCGAGCGGCGCGCCGAAGGGCTGGGGCTGGGCCTGTACCTTAGCCGCGAGTTTGTACTGCGCCATGGTGGTGCTATCTGGGTCGAAAGCCGTGAAGGTCATGGCACCACCTTTTTCTTTACCCTACCCCGTGAGTGCGACCAGCTACACACCATTATGGCCGGTTGAGTATCGCGCTATAGTATGCAAAGGAGCGCCATGCACTACAAGCAGCATATTGCTACGCTTCCGCCCTATAAGCCGCCAAAACTTATTCGCCAACAGCCTGCTGGTGTCGTAAAGCTTTCGTCGAACGAAAACCCACTTGGCCCGTCGCCGCGTGCCCTGGCCGCGTTGCACGAGGCTGCTACTCAGGTGCATCGCTACCCCGATGCTGGTTCGGTTGCACTGCGCGAAGGCATTGCCGCGCGTTTTGGCCTACCACCTGAGATGGTGTTATGTACCAACGGCTCCGATGAAATGGTGTTTCTGCTGGCGCTTGCCTTTTTACGCGAAGGCGACCAGGCAGTAATGGCGCACGGCTCGTTCATTAGCTACTACCTCCGCACGATTGAAATGGGCGGGCAGCCGGTGCGTGTGCCACTGCGCAATTTTACGCATGATCTGAGCGCAATGGCGGGCGCAGTCACCGATCGTACCCGGCTTTTGTTCCTCTGCAACCCTAACAACCCGACTGGTACCACCAACACTGCTGCCGAGATACGCCAGCTGCTTGCCGAAGTGCCTGATGATGTGCTGATTGTCGCTGATGAGGCATATATCGAGTTTGTTGAGCGTACAGATTACCCCGATCTGTTAGCTAAGCTGCGCAACGGCCGTGAGAATTTGATTCTGCTGCGCACGTTTGCAAAAATCTATGGTCTGGCTGGCCTGCGGCTGGGTTACGCTTTTGGGCATCCCACCGTGATGAACTACCTGGAGCGCGCACGCCCAACCTTCAATGTCAATGCACTTGCCCAGGCTGCCGGGCTGGCGGCGCTGGCCGACGAAGCCCACGTGGTGCGCAGCCGAGCGCATGCCAATGCCTGCCGCGCGCAGTTTATGAATGAGCTGCACGCGCTGGATCTTGCGCCAATTGCTAGCGAAACGAACTTCATTGCGGCGCACGTGGGCGATGATATGGCAGTAACGGCTGCGCTGATGGAGGCTGGGTTCACCGTAACGCCGCTGAGTGGCTGGGGCATACCTGGCTACATCCGGATTTCATTTGGCACCGACGCCGAAAATGCGCGGTTCTTCGGCGCGCTCCGTCAGATTCTTCAACGGTAATACCGCGCATCTTGAGGCCAAACCCATCCGGTATACGTCATGAAGAAAAACATACTCGCACAAAGGGAGTTTTTACATTATGCAACACTGCCCGAACTGCAATAACGAATTCAAGCCCGGTGAACGCTTTTGTGGCAACTGTGGTGCACGCTTGCCCGAACTACCGCCAGCAGCGCCACCGCGCCAGCCTACTGGCAAAGAGACGGTGATCTTGCCGTCAGTCGATGCACCCGCTCCCAACGTCCCGCCTGCGGCCAACCCAGCCCAGCCCGAAAAAACAATTCTGGCCGGGCCAGCCCCGATCCCGCCATCACAGTTTCCAGCGGATCCGGCACCGCCGCCATCGGGAGGCCAGCTTCCGCCGACCACGCCGCTCACGCCATCGGAGCCAAGCTATCCGGGTGCATCTTACCCCGGTGCGAGCTACCCCGGTGCCAATCTTCCGCCTGGTGCGGCTGCACCACCGCCAAAATCAGGCGGCAATAATATCTGGAAAATTATCGGTATTATTGCCGGTATTGGTGTGGTGGCCTGTATTGCGCTCGCAGCCGGGGCATATATCCTGATCAACCGCGCAGCAAGTCAGGCTGGCAATGCACTTTCAACTGCCGCTGCCGCTGGCATTGGCACGGCTGAATCCTTCCCAACCTTTGCACCGATTCCTACTTTCGAGATCGACCTGCCGACACCAGAGACTACTGAGCCAACGCCGGAGGACATCGCGCCCACGCCTGAGCCTGCAGCAACTGCTGAAGCAGGCAGCGGCGGCGGCAGCGGGGCCGTGCTGCTGCGCGATACCTTCGATAGCGCCAGTGAGAGTAGCTTTGAGGATGGTGAAACCGACAATGCAGTGTATGCATTTGCCGATGGCACATACACCGTTAAGGTGAAACAGCCCAAGCTCATTCTCTGGAAGACGATGCGGGGCGATTATGGGAATGTAGCTATTTCGGTTGATACCACTCTCGATGGGCCACCCGAGAGCGCTACAGGTCTGATCTTCCATTATCAAGACGATAAAAATTTCTACATCTTCACGGTAGCTGGTGATGGCAGCTACAGCCTTGATCTCTATGATAACGATGAGCTCAAGCAGCTCATTGATTGGACGAAATCGTCGGCGATTAAGGGGCCGGGCGAGCTCAATACATTGCGGGTTGAAACCCAGGGCGATAGTATTCGTCTCTATGCTAACGACCAGCTCCTCGATGAAGTAAGCGATTCGACATTCTCGCGCGGCAAGGCGGCAATTGTGGTCAACACCTTCGACAAGCCGAATGTGACGGTAGCCTTTGATAACTTGGTTGTGCAAGCAATCAAGTGATGCCCTAAGCTAGAAGGCTCGCAACAGCCATCACCATTCGGCGAATGCAACGAACAGTGATGGCTGTTGCTCATGCCGCGCTTAAAACCAGGCCTGGCGCGCGTTTTATGTATGGGGCTGCCGTACTACGAATATTAAGAAACTGCAAACTACCTACCCCGGTAGCTTCATACCTTTTCGGTAGGAATTACGGTATCATGTCGGTGTGTGCGTATACCCCTCAATGTTGATCGGGGACTTCCAGCAAAGAAGATAAAGTGTTTGCTGCACCGCACGACGCGGTGTTGGGCGCAAGGCGATAGGGCATGACGTAGCGTTATCGCTTTATTCAATTTTATTCAAGGAGATACAATGAAAATCATTGTTGCCGGAACAGGATTTGTGGGTTTGACTCATGCAGCGGTTTGTTCTGAGTACGGCCACGAGGTGTATGCCTACGATATCGACGAGAAAAAGCTTAACGCCTATCGTTCAGGCGAGGCCGAGCAGATCAACCACTACGTCAATGAGCCTGGGCTTGCAGAAATTATTGCAGAAAACAAAGATCGCTATTTGTTCTTCTCAAGTGATCTCGAAGGTATTATTGAAGGTACCGATGCAATTTTCTTGTGCTTGCCAACGCCGCCAAATGTGGATGGCTCATCTGATTTGAGCTTCTATTTCAAAGCGGTTGACCATATTTGTACGTTGCTTGCGAAGCGTGCAGATACGCGCCGCATTGTGCTGATCAATAAAAGCACGGTGCCGATTGGCACCGCCCGCCAGCTTGAGCGCAAACTCCATGAGTATAATGTGCCGAATGCTGGTGTCGCTTCCAACCCCGAGTTTCTGCCTGAAGGCGATGCGGTAGAGAAATCGCGCCGCCCCGATCGGGTTACGGTGGGTGCCGATACTGATGAGGATTTCCGTATCATCCGCCGGATCTACTCGCAATTCGTGAACCACGTTCGCATTCGCTATATCGAAACTACCCCTGAGACGGCTGAGGCGATAAAGTATGTCGCCAATACGTTGCTGCTTACTTATATTTCGTTCTGGAATGGAGTTGGCGCGCGCCTGGGCGAAACGTTCGCGAATATTCGTATGGAAGACCTGAAGCGCGGTGTAACTGCCGACAATCGCATTAGCACCTGGGGGTCATATGTATCAAATGGTGCCGGTGGTTCGTGCTTTGGGAAGGATATTCAGTCGCTGATCTACCAGCTAAAGAGCGCTGGGCAGCCTACTGATGTATTGCAATCGGTATATAACATCAACGAGTATCAGAAAACATACCTGATTGACCGAGCTAGCCGCGAGGCAGGCGCGCGGTTCAACCAGAAGAAAGTTGCGCTACTCGGGCTTGCATTCAAGCAGCGTACCAACGACATGCGCGATGCTTCGTCGCTTAAAGTTGTTGAAACCCTGCTGGCGCGTGGCGTGAGCGAAATTCGCGCGTATGATCCGGTAGCCACTGCCGAGGCCAAGCGCTTCTTCAACCCAGAGAATAATCACCTATTTGAGAAGATTAGCTATTACAAGAGCGCTAAGGAAGCTCTGGCCGGAACGGATATGGTGTTTATCTCGACCGACTGGGAAGAGTTCCGTGGTCTCTCGCGCACAATCGAGCAGGCGGTCAAACCGCCGTTCCTGGTAATCGACGGACGCCGCATGATTCCTGACTACAATGAGCTGACAGAGCGTGGTTACGGATATATTGCGGTTGGCTCGCCTTACATGCCACCGAAGTAGTACCCCACCTGATAACTTATCGCACTTATGCGGCCATCGAGAAGAACCTCGGTGGCCGTATTGTTTAGGGCTTATACTTGCTTCGCTTGATGATGCGGTGCGCGGCGCGGCTGTGCGGCAAACCGCACACAAAGCGTAGACGAATACCGTGCTGCCATGGGCAGACAGAGGTGTTGAGCTGGGAAACAACGCAATAGCGTAAGCCTTATTGTTATGCGCCGACATTGCTGAAGTACTGCTGTTCTCCCATGGTATACTACTCGGCAGAATTGTAAGGATAGGGTTAACATAATGACCGATGTTCTATATGGCCGTAATGCTGTACGTGAAGCACTCCGGGCCGGGCGGCGTTCCTTTCAACGATTATTGGTTTCGTCGGGTGCGCAGGAAGCTGGCACGCTCGGCGAAGTCGTAAAGCTTGCGGAGAAAAGTGGCGTAGCCGTAACACGGGTCGAGCGGCAGGAGCTTGACCGACGATTACGTGATGCCAACCACCAGGGGGTAGCGCTTGAGTGTGGGCCGTACCCCTATGCCGAACTAAGCGATTGCCTGGCGCTGGCCGAGGCCCGCCACGAGCCAGCCTTGCTTTTGCTGCTCGATCACCTTCAAGATCCACAAAATGTGGGTACGCTGCTGCGTACTGCCGAAATAGTAGGCGCACATGGCGTAATACTCCCTGGCCGCCGCGCCGCCGAGATTACGCCAGCCGTTGTGAATGCCTCTTCCGGGGCCACCGAACATTTGCAGGTCGTAGTTGTTAGTAACCTTGTTCAGGCGATAGGGGAATTACAAAAGGCTGGTGTCTGGGTGATTGGCGTCGAAGATGATGAGCGCGCTCAGGAATTCGACAGCGCTGACCTGGATATGCCCTTGGCCCTGGTTATTGGGGCCGAAGGCCCAGGGTTGGCGCGCCTCACCCGCGAGCGCTGTGATTTCCTGATCAAGCTGCCTATGCGTGGGCAGATTGCCTCATTCAATGCTGCCGTCGCTGGATCAATTGTGCTGTACCATGCCTGGCGTATGCGCAGCCCGCGTTCCACGCCCAAAGTTACGACGTAAAGGATTGGAAGGATGGCCAACTTAACTGAACGCGCGCTTGAGATTCTGCACGAATGGGTACAGTCGGAGAGTTTACGCAAGCATTGCTATGCTGTTGCGGCATCGATGCAGCATTTTGCTCAGCTGCAGCATGCCGACGCTGATATGTGGGGTACGGCAGGCTTGCTACACGATTTGGATTATGAGCGCTACCCCCAGATGCCCCCACCCAGCGAGGCCACTTCGGCAGCATCGGCGGCGATCCTCGCTGGTACTGTAACCGAACCGCCGATCGTGATGCATCCCTTTGTTGGGGTGACATATTTGCGTACCAATGGCTGGAGCGTGGAGATCTGCCGGGCAATTCTGGCTCATGCCGACTATAGCGGCGTGGCACCTGAAACGCCAATGGAAAAGACTTTGGTAGCAGTTGATGAACTTTCGGGTTTTGTGACCGCCGTGGCATTAGTGCGCCCAAGCAAAAGCATTCACGAGGTCGAGGTAGCCGGTGTTCGCAAGAAAATGAAAGATAAGGCATTCGCGCGCGCCGTCAATCGTGAAGACATCATTCGTGGGGCCTCGGCGCTGAATATTTCGCTCGATGAGCTTATCGGCCAGGTTATCCTCGCGCTCCAGGCGAACGCAGCGCGCCTAGGGCTTGCAGGTGGGTAATACATTGGCAACACCCCGCACAGTGTAGCAAGAATAACATATGTAAGACTTTCGCTAACTCAAGCAAATTCTTCTTGTTCTTGGTGATGTTGTGCGCGGAGCGCACAACATCACCAAGAACAAAGAAAAATACTGTGCTGCCGCAGGCATATAGACAAGTAAGCGAAAGTCCTAACATGATATAGTTTTCTGCCCAACGCTTTCTAGGAATAATCGAAAAATTGCTCTAAAATTTCGCTCTGTGGCGCAGCATCTGAATGAGTGTGCTATACTATGCTTATCCTATGTGCACAGTGCTGGTACTTGTTCCAAGTGGCTACTCTGACGCTGCTTTGTGGCTGCTCTGTGCTGCGCCTTGGGCATTTGTTGTAAGGGTTATTCTCACAACGATGCGTGCGGCGCACTACCGATCATGACGCTGCGCTTTCAGCACAAGCTAAGTATCCCTGCTCCAGCTTTTTCGCTGATTGAACGCCCCTACCTTTTAGAACACCTTGAACAGACAATTGCCACGAAGCAAGTGGTTGCGTTAGCTGCACTCGCCGGGTGGGGCAAGACCACAGCGCTCGCGCAGTGGGCGCAGCACACCAAGTTGCCAGTTGCCTGGTATACCCTCGATACAACCGATCGCGATCCCCGTGAGTTCCTCGATTATGTGCTTGCTGCGGTTGAGCGGCATGTACCCGGCGCAACCGAATTATTGCAACGACTCGATGGCACTTTGCCGCAAGCGCTGCCCGAGCTCTTTCGCCAAGCCGCACTTGTAGTGGCGGCGACACCGCGCCCTTTCGCGCTCGTGCTCGACGACTACCATATCCTTGAAGATGAAAACATGCCGCTTCTGCCAGGTATTGAGCTTATTTTCGAATTCCTGGCAAGAATAGCCGAGTACGCACTTAATTGCCACCTAATCTTAGTATCGCGCACACTTCCTAACCTGCAAGGGTTAGCGCGCCTGGTTGCCCAACGGCGTGCCGTATTTTTCGATTATTCGGTGCTTCAATGGAATGCGGATGATGTCCAACAATTAGCACTTTCCACTGGGGCTTCTCAATTTACTGCTACCGATGCCGAGCAGCTTGCGACACAAATGAGCGGCTGGGTAACTGGGATCATTTTGCTGCTCGATCACGGCATGCATGGACAGCAGCCAATCATCGATCTGGTAGCCGATACCTGGCACGTGTACGCTTACTTCGCCGAGCAGATCATTGCACCATTGCGGCCAGATATTCTGCGGTTTTTGGAAGACACCAGTATTCTTGAAGACCTATCGCCGCAGCGCTGTAATGTGTTACGTAATGCTCACGATTCGGGCACTTACTTAACCGAAGTTACGCGGCGGGGATTATTTATTTCGCAAAAGGGCAGCTGGCTAAGCTATCATAGCCTGTTTCGCGATTTTTTGCGGGCACGCTTAGCGCACGATCCGGTACGCGAGCGGATTTTACTGCTACGCGCGGCCGAGCTTTATCGCGATGAAGATGATGTAGAGCGCGCACTAGAGTGTTACCTGGCTGCCCGCGCCGAAGACGATGCAATTACCTTGTTGCGCGATCGCATCCCGGTTATGCGCCAGCGCTCGCGGCAAAATACGCTATTGGCCTGTTTCGAGCGCCTTGCGGCGTATTTTGAACAGGCCGGTCGTGGGCGCATCTTACCGCCCGATCTCTTGCTCGCGCAGGTACGGGTGTATGGTGATCTTGTTCTGTGGGAGCGCGCTGCACTAGCTTTACGACTAGCTGAAACGGTGGGAGATACACAGGTAGGTCTTGAAGCGACTATTCTCTCAGCAGAATTGCTGTTATTACAGGGGCAAGCAGTTCAAGCACAGTCTGTGCTACAGCAAATACCCTATACAAATCTCAGCCTGCGATTACAGCTTGAATATTGCCTTACCCTTGGGCGTGGTCAGATTCTTACGGGTGCAACTGCGCAGGCAATCGCTGCTCTTGAAGCTGCTTATACCCTGGCACCACAAGTGGTGGCACTAGCTCAGCTGCCTGTACAGCTAGCCGCAATTGCCGATAACCTGGGATGGGCGTATGCCATGCAAGGCAACCATACGGCCGCATTACGGCACCTCAAGCGGGCTGATGCTTGCTGGCAGGCTTCGGGCAATCAGGGGCGGCGCGCGATGACGCTGAATAACTTGGGTATGATTGCGCTAGAGGAAGGGTTACTAGCCGAGGCGCGCGGGGCATTTTCGACTGGGTTGGTGGTGGCCCATGAAACAGCGCGTTATCGTGAGGAGCTTTATCTTCAGCACAGCCTGGCTGAATTAGAGATCAGCGCAGGTAATTTCGACCTGGCACGCAATTTGTTTCAATCGGCGTATGAATTGGCGGTTCGGATCGAGGTGCCAGCGAGCGCTGCAACTTCGGCTGCTGGCGCCTTGTGGGCGGCGGCGCTTGCAGGCCATAGCGAGACGGTGCAACATTGGCTGACTGTGCTGCTGCCACTTGCTGAACATTCAATGCTGGTTGTACAGGTGCGGCAGGTTTTTGTTGAAGCATTAAGTGGGCGTATCATACTTCAGCGCGACCTCGCTGCATTAGAAGCATTATGTAGTGAAGGTGAGGCGCTCGCGCAATTCTTAACACCCACAGAGCGAGCATATCTGTCACTGCTCTATGTTCTTGCTGCCTACACCAGTGGTGGTTGGGATGCAGCTTCATCGTTGTGGTCTTCGTTTGAGCAAACGGTTGTGTCGCTTCCTGAAGCCATATTGCGACGTTTTGCGCTTGCGCATCCTGTCATCTTTCAGGCCGCTGCGGAACAATCGATCCTGGCTCGGCGTATCATCGCAACGATAGATAGGTCATTGCAAGTTCGTTGGAATATTTCAGTATTAGGCCAATTTGCCTGCCTTATTGGTGGCGTATTGTGCGAACTTTCGCCACTGCATCGTACCATTCTTGTGCGATTATTAGATGCTGGTGAGGCCGGACTCACGGTGGAGCGCCTATGGGAAGAGGTGTGGGGCGATAGCGATATTCGTATGAGCGCGCTGCATAAAGCCCTTTTCCGTTTGCGCGAGCAGACGGGGTTGTCTATGGCGGCGCGGGCAGGCCATTGTGCAATTCAAACTCCCTGGAATAGTATTCAATATGATGCGCAACTGTTTGAGCGCGCGATTGCGACGGCCAATACTCCGGTAGAATTTGAGCAGGCGCTGGCACTTTATCACGGCGATTTTCTTCCGGGCGCAGCTTTGAGTGCCGCGCTTTGGGTCGATCGTCGGCGTTTGCAATTACAGCAGCAGTACCTCGATGGGCTTGAGCGTCTGTCACATATCCTCGAAGAAAACGATCCGCGTCAGTCCATCCAACTGTATCAGCAGATTTTAGCGATCGATGGTTGCCGTGAAGAAACAGCTGCCCGGCTGATGCGTCTGGCTGCGCGCCAGCGTAATCACGCGCTTGTCAGTGCTACATTTGAGCAACTTACCGGGGCACTGCGTACCCTGGGGGCTGCGCCTGAGCCTGCAACGGTCGCCCTTCTACATTCGACTATTCGCCCCCAATCGGCGTTTGAACGTATAGCCTGATGCCAGCCCAATATCAATAGGCATCAGCATTCTCTGCGATTTCTACCTCACCGATTATGTCGTGGGTCTCGGGGCGGCTTCGCTGCCCCCGAAACCCCTTTTCTCGTGCAATGTCCGTGTAGCCAGGTACTATACGAGAAAACCAAGTAATCAAACGGATTTAGCAATATATATGCGCCTGCGGAGCAGGACATTCTTAATACTACACACGTTGCGCGGTCAACCGCGTTTGAAGAATAGTGCCTGCGGCAGCATGGAACCAAACTGTTTTTTGTATTCCGCGGTTGGCGCGAAGCGCCAACCGCGGAATACGATGATACATAAAGTACTACGCTGCCGCAGGCTACAAACGTCCACAGCGCAACGCGTGTAATATTAGGAAGCTGGCGATATTTCTTAAAAAATTTCTACAAAAGTCCACGAAAAGTCCACACACTGTCCATAGCGCTCGGTATAGTACGCACAGTTAATCGCTCATATCTGAAACATTTTGAGGAGGAACTCCAATGCGTACGAATCTAATCCGTGTCATTACTGCTGCTCTTATCGCTGCAACTCTGCTGATGGCCGCGCTAGCGCCCTACGGCCCTCCTGGAATTAATTAGTTGAGGAGCTATAGCGCCTGATTTACGCTAATGCTATTTATTGCGCTAGGTTTAATCGGTGCGGCGATAGGCGCATTTGTTGCGCTGTGGCGCAAGCCAACCGTACCACGTTACTGGCCAATATTAGGGCTTGCGCTGGCTCCCCAGCTTGGTAATCTATTCGGCTGGCGCATGCCTGGCATGTTCTTCTGGGCCGCTATGGTTATTTTTCTCTGGTGTTTAGCTAACTATAATGTTCCGGGTGCATTACTCACCGCTATAGGTGTTGGCATGAATCTGCTAGCTATGGCTTGGCATAGCGGATATATGCCAATTCGAACCGATGTCCTGGCATCGATTGGACAGGTAGTTGCTCCGGGTACGGTGCTGGTTGGCTCGAAAGATGTTGCGGTTCTCACTAGCCCTGTGTGGTGGTTATCGGACTGGCTTGTTGTTCCGCTGCCGTCAGGCCCAATTGTTGCTAGCCCTGGTGATATTGTGGTTGTTGTGGGTGTGTTATGGTGGCTGGTTTTTAGCCATCGCCCGGAAAAGGAACATATTGATGTTGACATTAGCGGTAACTCCAATGTCGGTCGAGCGCCGAGCACCACCGTTGCGCGGCCAGAGTAGTCGGCCCGCGCTAACGCATGTGGTGCTGCTAGCAGCGGCTAACCCGAGCATTGTTGAGCGCTTGTTATGCGGCGAGCCGCTCGATATAGCGCTTGATCACCCACAGTACAGTGTACCGCTTGATGCGCACGATCGGGCTACATTGAACGATATCTGCGCAAATGCGCACACAGTTCATGAGTTTTTGATGACGTTGGCGGCTGCGGCTGATGGAATGACGGTCTGAATTAGCTTCAGCGCACTGGCATTGTGGCTCTCAGCATTATGTGCCTTTTGCCAGGCACAATAGACGCAAATCGATATAGCGTGGGCAGAATGCGCCAGGAAGCGCTCTGCCCACGTTTCCATGTCTTGAGATCGCTGCCCGTTTATCAAATAACACGAAATCCGTTTCATTCCTTGGTTTTCTGATGTAGTACCTCGTGTAAGCAGGTATCGCACCAGAAAAGGAAAGTCGCGGGCGGCTATGCTGCACCCGAACCTCTGCTCGGCAACAGGTGATTGAACAGATTTGGTATAAGGACTTTCGCTTACCCACGCAAATACTTCATTGCCTTCATTATCGTTTGGGCATAGCGCACGTACTAACGAAGGGGAGGCAAAAAGTATCATATTGCCGCAGGCGTACACAGCGTAAGCGAAAGCTCTCATAAGTGTAGATGTAATGCCATGCCAAAACCGATCCAGCGCGCTCTGCAACAGGAACGGATGATGCCCTTGGATATTTCCACTCTGCCACACGGCTCTTCGTTCGAATTAGGGCCATTGTTGTACGCACTCATTACGGCTTCTGATTGGCACGCTTGTTGTATGGAGCTTAGTCTTCGTATTCCGCAGCTTTTTCCATCAATCCGTTTGGATATTTATACTCTTAGCAGTGGGCAGCACTTGGAGTTGCTTTTTTCAACTCACACGCATGGCTCTGGCGAGCCTGAGACTGCGGATGATGAAGGGAGATTGCACGCCTGGTATGCACGGCTTTCATATTTCTGGGTGATGCAGCCATTAGTGACTGCGGGTGAGGTGCAAGGTTGGTTAGTATTGGCGCAGCAGGATCGGCCATCTGAGGCGCACCTTCAGACTATTGCTGAACAACTTGCGCCATTGGTAGCGTTACGCCTGCGCGATCAGCAGTTAGAGCGTTTGTTAAGCGATTCTCTACAGCATACTATGCGGCTTGAACAGCGCTTGCAAACGAGCGATACTTTGCTGCTGCAAGCAACTCTTGCAGCGGGAACGGTTCATGATCTTGGGAATCTATTCACAACGCTGCTGGCGCACTCGCAGCTGTTGATTGAGGATGTGCCAACAGAATTGCAGAAAGATGTGGAGGTCATTTTGCGCGCTGCTGAGGATGGGCGAATCCTCCTTCAGCGGCTGCAAAACGGTAGTTTTCGTACCAAGCCTGATACAAGCGTTGCAGCCGATCCGATGGTAACAATTCATGAGGCGATTGACCTGACGCGTCCGCTTTGGGAGGTACGCCATACTATTACGATTATGACTGAGATCTCGGAAGTGCTGCCGGTTGCAATGCGGGCAACTGATTTGCGTGAAGTGCTGGTGAACCTGATCATTAACGCCATTGCGGCGATTGCGCATGAAGGGCAGATTGTACTTGGCTGTGCGGTTGACGGTGAGATGGTAACACTTACTGTTGCTGATAATGGGATTGGAATTCCTCAGGAACAACAATCGCTTATTTTTCAGCCGCTGGTAACCTCGCGCTCGCATGGCAGTGGGCTTGGCCTTAGCATCAGCCGTGCGCTGCTCGAAATATATGAGGGTACCCTTACACTGAAGAGTGAGCCAGGGAAAGGCACATTGTTTACAATTACCCTGCCTGCAGTACAGCGCTCTCGGCGAGTATCTGAACATATGTAAGCGATAGCGTGAGGGCTTGCCAAACGTGGTAGAATAGCGACTACAGTGCTGGACTACGCGCTTGGAGATGGCGATGTTCGGGCACCTGCATATCGAGGAGCGCGGGCGGCCTTCCCGCGTAGTTGATCTTATCGGGTCTGCGACGATTGGGCGCACCCCGGATAATGATATTGTACTCGATTCAGAAGGTGTATCACATTGCCACGCAATGCTTCTTGCCCAACCCCATGGCGTTGATTTAGTTGACCTGGGAAGTACGTTTGGTACGTATGTTAACGCTATTCCAGCCGAGCCTGATGAACCAGTTCGGCTTGTCGATGGTGCGCAGATTCGGATTGGCCGAGCCGCCCTACGATTTTTAGCACCGCGGGCCACGATGGCCCTGCCTGCGCTCGATACGACACCCGCAGCCCCTCCCCTGGAAGCAGCGTACCTCAATACTCGATTTGATTGGGTCGGCAGCGATATGCCACTACTTGTTGGTCGTAGTGCAACACTGCGAGTATGGGTGGGCGCGCCTATCGCGACCGATGAACGACAAAGTAGCCGCCCCTTGAAGGTAGCAAAAACACAGCTTGCTAGCCCACTTGCCCTACAAGTGCAGGTGCGGGCGGCTTCGCGCAACTGGCGCATTGTTGCAGAGCAGCCGAGTATCATGGCAATGCGTTGGGGTTCGGCCCAAATCGCGCACTATACGCTCACTGCGTTGCGTGCCGAGCGTACCCGGCTAGGGGTACGTATCGCGCATGGTAATACTCACCAACTAGTGCAGCACATAACGCTGGGGATTATGGCGAGTGAAACAAGCAACTCGCCTGTTCAACCGCAACGTATATTGGTTCGTGCAGTTGGCGATGTACCGGCAGGTCTATTGCCGCTGTGCCGGGCATGTTTTGCCCCCATTCGGGCGCAGGCACGGTTCTGCCCCACCTGCGGAACGCACTTGTAGGGTATCCCAAATGGAATGTCTTCGATGCTTCCTGGTCTCATTGTACCCCCGAAGACGTGCGCCGCGAGAAATCAGCTGTCCAATAATGGTGGTTACCGCTCGGGTCATCCTCGGCAAAACAATAGCCCGCGCCTACTTCTTGCTGCTGCTGATCCAGAATATTGCGGCGATGCCAGCCATCAGCTGGTTCGTCCATCCACATTGCTACCACGGTAATCGGGTCATCTGTTCCAGCGGCAATACTCTCGCTTGGCCACTCCCAGGGTGGCGTACTGGCTGCCAAACGCTCGGCCAGGGTTCGCCCATCGGAAGAAGTGTGCGAGATAATATGATGGGCGGCTAAATCGCAGCTGTGCGCTCTGGCCGCCGCACTTAGCTCGCTGCTCGCTCGGTACGGCGGTAAATTGTTATCGGCACGAACGCGATTAATTTCCGCCACTAATTGCGCTTCGAGCGTAGCTGGCTGTGTATCGCCATTGGCGGGCTGCTCTAGCGTCGGTTCAGGTACCACAGATGAACCAGCTGGTGGTGAGTAGACGTCTACAACAGTAGGTACAGGTGTTGGGGCGATAGCAGGTGCCGAGGTAGCTGCCTGAGCTACGCGAACAGCGCTTGGGGTGGGGGAAACGATAGGTCGTGTTTGGGGCGAAGCTATTACAATATGGGCGGTTGGTAGCGGTGAGGTAGTCGATGAAGTTTGGCCGCATGCCATACAGAGCAACAATCCAATCGATAAGGTAATGCTCGCAGCTAACCGCATAACCCCTCGCATCTTTGCCAATAAGCGAGCCGACTGGCTATGGCCCGCGTGTGTGTTCGGACTATTCTTTCTTCCGCTTTAGCACGCAATATGCCACGGCGCAGTCGGCATCATTGATTATGTGGCTTATGAGCCTACTGTGAAGGCGCACCGAAATCTTCTGTCCAGTAATAGCGGTAGGGGCCGCTCATCTGGCCGCTATCACTGCGTACATTGGCCTGGTCATTAGATTCATAATAATAGCCCACACCGGTTTCTTTCAAGTTGCAGTTGAGAATATTTTTTCGATGCCCTGCGCTATTCATCCAACCGGCAACCACATCCTCAGGGGTTGAATAACCAGCAGCAATATTTTCGGCTAGCCAGCTATACGAATACCCAGTAGCTTGCACCCGATCCGCCATTGTTGAGCCATCTGAGCCAGTATGGCTAAAATAGTTATTCACTGCCATGTCCTGGCTATGCCCATAAGCCGCATCGGTCAACTGGCTCGAAAGCTGGAGATCAACATTACAACCATTGGCATGGCGCTCGGCATTGATCAGGTCAATCACCCGCTGTTGAATTGAAGTATTTGGGGCAGTAACTTGCGCTGATGTGCTCGCGAGCGGAACATAGACGGTATATGTTGCAGTTGCGCTTTGCGCACTGACGTTGACTGGGGCGATGCTTAAACCAAAAAGGCAGAAGATTACACAAACAAATGTATTGCGGATAAACGCTTCCATGGTGGCCCTTCCCGTTTGGTGCTATATTGCGCGCAAGAATGCGGGCTGGAAATAGTGTATTATTTTTAACCACTTTCCTCAATAGTACCCCAGTCCTGCGCTAGGTGAGAGAATGGTCTCAGAAAATATCGACCCAAATAGCCCCTATGTCGCATCGTCTGGGGATGGCATCTCCGAGGCATACCCACCGGGTGCATTAGAGCACCTACAACAGGCCGACCCTGTGTTGGAACGGCTCATTAGGCACTATGGCCTGATCACCCGCGAGCGCAACCGCCCGCCGTTGTATGCGTTGGTATCGGCAATTGTGGGCCAGCAGATTTCGGTGCGGGCTGCTGCTGCGATTATGGCGCGGCTCGTTGCCTTATTTCCGGCAGGCAGCTCAGTAGGCGCTGCTGAGCTGGCAGCCGTTCCATTCGAACAGTTGCGGGCGGTCGGTCTATCGTCTGCGAAAGCCACCTATATTCATGATCTGGCCGAGAAAGTGGATCGGGGAGTTGTGAACCTGACACAGTTGCCGAATGTTGACGATGAGCTCGTTATTCAACAATTGTGTGCAGTGAAGGGGATTGGCCGGTGGACCGCCGAGATGTTCCTGATTTTTTCGCTGGGGCGGCTCGATGTGCTAGCTGTAGAAGATATGGGGTTGCGCGCCGGGATTCGGCGCGCATACGATTTGGTTGAACTCCCAAAGGCGGCGGCGATGCGAGCATTGGCAGAACCATGGCGACCCTACCGCACGATCGCAACGTTTTACTTCTGGCACCACCTACACGCTACACCACTTAGCTGAACATCCCACGCACACGATCGACCAGCGACTCGGCAGTGGACTGCATTTCGCTGACATTCTCACGCATCTGGCTGCGCGCATCGGTGGTCAGGCTATCCTCATTTGGCACCAGTAGCCATAGCACCAGGTAAACCATCACACCAAAACCGTTGAACAGGCCCAGAAACAAAAAAGCGATGCGCACCAATAGCGGATCAATATTCAGCGTTGCCGCGATACCGCCCGCCACACCGGCAATAATCCGGTCGTTGCGGCTGCGCAGAAGACGTTTGCCTTGCATAATGTCACCTCATTCTGTTTGGGCGATGAGGCACCAAACATCTCATTCCGTTGCTGCTATGACGTGAACGAGCAATGGAATGTTGCGCGCCGCATGTGGTGAAAAAAGGCGATCGGCAGAAGCCAGCGCTATTGGCCCGCTAGCCCCTTGAGCACCGCTAAAGCGCGTGAAAGCTGTGCATCGCTACTATTCAGTAGTTCCTGGGCATTGAGCTTGGCGGCGTTGGTGGGTGTAAGCGGAGCTGCATCGGGGGCAAGCGCCACAATCTCATCGGGCTGAATGCCTTTGCCGCGCACTACCTGGCCTTTGGGGGTAAGCCACTGGCTGGTACCAATACGCACCTGAGCACCACCGTTCAGGTTAAAGGTTTGGAGCACCGTGGCAGTGCCGAAGGTTGGCTCGCCAATCAGTCGCGCGCGGCCTGCATCCTTGAGCGCGCCAGCTAGAATTTCGGCTGAGCTTGCACTGTTATTATTTACTAGCACCACCATCGGCAGATCGGTAGCGACGCCGCCCGCTGTAGTTTTACGGGGTGTCTGGGTTCCATCGCGATCTTGCTCGATCAGAACGGTTGTATTTTCTGGTAAAAATTGGCTAGCCACCCCAACTAATTCATCAACAAAGCCGCCTGGATTATTGCGTAAATCGAGCACGATTGAGCTAGCACCTTGTGCGCGAGCATCTTTCAATGCCTGTTTCATTTCTTCGCTCGAACGCTCGGAGAATTGATTGAGGTGAATCAGTGCCACATTATTCGGCAGCAAATGCCAGCTAACGCTTGGTGATGTGATCTCGGCGCGGGTGATAGTAATGTCGATCGGCGTGGTTTCGCCGCTATGTTGAATGGTGAGTGTAACAGTGGTACCTTTGGGGCCACGCACTTTATTGCGGAGTTCGGCAACGGTTACTCCCTGCATATCCTGCCCGTTGACCTTCAAAATCTGGTCGTTGGGTCGTAGCCCGGCCTGTTCGGCTGGCGAGCCTTCCATTGGCTGAACAATGATTGGCTGGCCATCTTTTACATCAATATAGGCCCCGATACCCTCAAATTTCCCTGAAAGCTCTTCGCGCTCGGCGCGTGCTACGTCGGGCGCAAGGTAGCGGGTATGCCCATTATCGCCAAGGGTATCGAGCATACCTTCAATGGCACCATCGATCATTTTTTGCGGCATTACTGCCTGCGGGTCAACGTATTTGTCGCGCGCCAGATCCCAGGTTTTCCAAAAATTTTCGAAGCTGGTGCATATATCGGTTGTTTCGGGGCAGGCCGTACTAGGGCGCAGGAATATCCCCCCAACATAGCCTCCGCCAAGCCCAATGGCCAATGCCAAGGCTACCATTGGCAATACTAGCCAGATTGGCAGCTGGAGGCGCGCTAGCCGTTCGAGCGCATCACGCATATTATTTTCAGGCTATGCCTGCTCCTTGCGCACTATTTTGAGCTACGTAACCATTATCAATCGCCTAAACCGGTGTCAGTATACCATTGTGCCCTTCGATTTGGGATGAACGAATGGTGAGTCAAGCGCCAAATCGCAGCTCGCTCATGCGGTGCAGCCCATTGCGCCAATCGGCGGCGGGCAATGGCCGTTTGCCAGCAGGTTGCACCGTAAGCAATTCGAGTGCGCCCGACCCAGTCGCCACGGCAATATTGCCAGGCTGTAGCAAAAGGCTCCCTGGTAGTTCTGTGCCACGCCAGGAAAGATTGGGGCGCGCTGCAATAATTTTGAAAGGTTGCGATTGCCAGATAGTTTGTGCGCCGGGCCAGGGATCATAGGCTCGCGTCATCCGCTCAATCTGCACCGCCGGGGTATTCCAGTCGATGAAGCCATCCTGTTTTTGTAGCATTTTGCAATAAGTAGCCTGGGCATCATCCTGCGGTGTTGGCACCAGGCTGCCATCGGCATAGCGGGCAAGCACATCGCAGAGCATATGGCTGCCAAGCTCGAACAATGCATGCGTGAGCGGCCCAGTGCGGGCATCGGGGCCCAGTGGCACGCGCTGCTGGGCAAATATCGGCCCGCTATCCATTTTGCTATCAAGCTGCATCACGGTCACGCCTGTCTCACTATCGCCATTCAGAATGGCTGCAGGAACCGGGGTGGGGCCGCGGTAGCGCGATAGCAGTGAAGGGTGGATATTGAGATAGCCAAGCGGTGGGATGGCGAGCACATTTCGCCGGAGAATCTCGCCATATGCGGCTACAACCCCGGCATCGGGGCGCCATGCAGCTAGCTGTTCAACCGCATCTACATCACGCAATGTTATCGGCTGCAACACCGGCACGCCCAATGCCAGGGCTGCACGCTTGACCGGTGGCGCTTCGGCGATGCGCCCGCGCCCAGTCGGGCGATCGGGCTGCGTGACCACTCCCACAAGCTGGTAGCGTGGGTCAGCGGCAAGCGCTCGCAGTGGCAATGTGGCATATTCGGGGGTGCCTAAAAAGATAATTCGCATAGCGAAATCCTCTCATTCTACAAGGTTTATTGACACGAGTTACGCGTTCACGCGCGTGGTTGACCGATTCTGCCTGCGGCAGCAAGGTACTTGCCTTCTTTTGTGCATCGATTTTGGCGTGGAGCGCCAAAATCGATGCACCTTAACCATAAAGTACCGCTCTGCCGAAGGCGAAAAGCGCCGACCGCGTAACTTGTGTTATTGAGGTAGCATCGCTGCCAAAGGCGGTGCGGTACTTATAATGTTAGGACTTTCGCTTCTTTGTTTATATGCCTGCGGCAGCACAGTACTTCATGTTCTTGGTAATTTTTTTGCGCGGAGCGCAAAAAAATTACCAAGAACATGAAGAATTTGCTTGAGTTAGCGAAAATCCCAGATGCATATGATTTGCTGATAGTAGCGCAATATGCGAACATCTACGCGCCGATGATGGAATTTAGCCATCATAACGCTACCACAAGCGAAACAGTGCCGCATAAGCGAATGGCCTATTGCATCAGCCGACGGGGCTGTAGTATAATGCAACAACGCGGCGCAGCATAGGCAAGCTCAGGCGCCGCTTTAGTGCGGATCATACAACGATTTCATCGCATCAGTACGTTGCCACCCATGCCATCATGCCCTTCGGCGTGGGCCTAAGCAACAAACCACCCACGCTCGGTAGCTGACCGACCGCCATACGCAGCATTCGGCATTGTGCGTTTGCTAAAGTAGGCAAGGGTGGTACGACATCAGCCGGGCCGGTATCGTCACTCGTCTATTCAACAACTTAATTTACTACCACGCCAAGTAGCTGCGTAGTGCTGAAGAATCTGGGGGTCTCAATGGCTATCAGAACTGTCGCCTCCTCCGCCGTTCTGGGACTTCTGTTTGTCTCACTCGTCGTTATCTACCTTCTCATCCCAACAAATAATCTTGTACTATTCCTTGCCGTGCTGATCATGCTGGTAAGCCTGGTCGTGGGCCAGAGTCGCCGTTGGCGCGATATTGGGGTTATGGCCGTATTTGCAGCACTGGTTTCGATGGTTGCTGCAACCTTGCTTGGTACTACGCTCTTCGGTTCGGTTGGTAGAGTCGTTATACCAGTGGTATGGGCTGTCGTACTCCTCGGCATGTTTTCGTGGGCGCAACGCAACATGTTGCGTGTTCCAGCCGATCGTCGCGTATTGGTTGGCAACTACTATAGTGGCGGTATTCGTATGGCCGAAGGCCCGATCTCGCCGCCGCTCACGCCGGGCGTTGAGTATAAGCTGGCCGAAGTGCCAATGTACCAGCTGCATAGCGATGTGAAGGTTGAAAAGATTAACACGCGGGCGCGGCATAATGTGGATTTGATAGAAATTCATGCCGAATATCATGTCAAAGATCCGCAGATTATTTTGCGCGGCATCCCGAATCGCAGCCGAGTAGAGGATGAAATTGCCAAATCGATCGGGAAGCAGCCGGGTGAGGCCCGGCTCGAAGTTGTCTACTGGGAAAAGCTCCTCCAACGTCAAATGGAAGACGAAATCATTGATACAACGCGTATGGTGATCTTCAATAATGTTACGGCCCAGAATGCAGTTGAGATTTACAATAATCGTGAAGCACTGGCCGAGCTGATGCTCGAGCGTTTAGCTGAAGCAGTACGTCGTTGGGGTGTTGAGGTTGATGCGCTTGAAGTTGAAAAGGTCGATTTTAACCCTGATATTGCTAAAGGCATTAACAAAGCTGGCGTGCGTGAAGACGAAACGCTGCTAGAAAAGATTAAAGCTGAACGCGAAGCTACCCGTATTCGGCTCACTGGCGCCGCCCAGGCCGAAGCGGAAGCAATGCGCGTGGCCGAAATGGTGCGAACCCTGAAAGAAAGCGGTGTCGATCTTTCGCCCGATACGCTACGCGAGATCGTTGTCGATGCGATTCATGCGGCCTCTGAGGCCAGCATGGAGCTCAATCCTAACCGCTTGTAATGCATGGCGGAATGATGGTGTTTTTCAGCACCACTGAGCCTGCCTACAGAAACAAAGCGGGCATGAGGATGTACAACCTCTGTTGCCAGCGATATATCGCCGATTGCACATTGCTGTAGAACCGAGCATGCATGGCCGAAAACGACACAATTAGCAGTCCGCTTGACGTTGTGGTGGTCGGGGCAGCGTGCCTCGATATTAAAGGCTGTATTCGCGGCGACATTGTAGCTGGGACATCGAACGCTGGCGATGTGCGTATTACGGTGGGCGGATGTGCGCGTAATGTAGCCGAAAATCTAGCGAGGCTGGGTTTATCCACCGCCCTGCTTAGCATCGTCTGCCAGGATGACTTTGGGCGTACCATTGTGCGCCAGACCGAACGTGCGGGCGTGTCCACTGAACACATGTTAATCAGCTGCGAACAGCATTCGGCTGCCTACATGGCGCTCCTAAGTCCTCAGCGCGCCCTGCTGGTGGGGGTGGATGATACGGCGGCAACGATTGCCTTAACGCCGGATTATATCCAGGATCACGCCGAGCTTCTAACCCAAGCGCGAATGGTTGTCATCGATGCGAACGTTCCACTGGAAAGCGCCCAATTGTTGTTAGATATTTGCCAGGCAGCAAACGTACCAGTAGCACTCGACCCGGTGGCCTATGGGCCAGCGTTACGCTACCGCGAACTTATTGGGCAGTTCTACCTGATCACCCCTAATGCTGTTGAAGCCCAGGCGTTGACCAACCTCCCAATTTCAAGCCCGGCGCAGGGCGCAATTGCCGCCAAGCAGCTTGTAGGTATGGGCGTTCAGATTGCTATTATCACGCTTGGTGAAGCGGGGTTAGTCTATGCAACCGCCAACGCGAATGGCTATGTTCCTGCTATAGAGGTAGAAATTACCGACCCGACTGGCGCGGGCGATGCACTTACCGCAGCGGTTGTATATGCGCTCTTGAATGATATCCCAGTTGATGAGGCAGTACGCTTGGGCGTTAGTGCTGCTACACTGACGCTCGATGCCATCGATACGGTGCGGCAGGATTTAAGCCTTGAAAGCTTGTATGCACAGCTTGTTATTTAGGTGTATGCTTCTGTATGTATAAAGCGTTCAACTGTGATCTGGTGCCACCTCCAGCATCACATGCGGTGCTTCTTGTGTGGCGTTAATTTATATGACAGCACGCATCCTCATAGCAGACGATGAACTCGCCGTGCGGCAGTTGCTCGAATTGGTGTTAGTTGGCCAGGGATACGATGTGGCGCTTGCCGCAAATGGTGCACAGCTTGTGCGTATGGCGCAAGAGCGTGTACCCGATCTTGTGTTAGTCGACTTGATGATGCCTCAGCTCGATGGCTACGAGGCGATTCGCCAACTGCGCAACGATACCCGCACTGCGCACCTTCCTATGCTTATCCTCACCGCAAAATCGACGCTCGACGATGTGGTAACGGGCTTTGAAACGGGCGCAGACGATTATATTACCAAGCCATTCAATATTCCCGAGCTTGTGGCGCGTATTAAAGGCCATCTGCGGCGCGCATCGCAACAGCCAGTACGTAACCCACTTTCTGGCTTACCAGGGAATGTGCTACTGACAGAAGAGCTAAAATATCGCCTCAACCGCCCCGAGCAATTTGCATTCTTATACGTCGATCTCGATAACTTCAAGGCATTTAACGATACATACGGCCCGGCGCGCGGCGACCGGGTGATTAAATTGCTGGCTGAAATACTTATAGAGACAGTTTATAAACACGGCACAGGCACTGATTTCATTGGCCATATTGGCGGCGATGATTTTGCCATTATTACCACCCCGATCGTGCTCGATACCATCTGCCAGGCGCTTATTAGCGCATTTGATCAACGCGTGCGCTTATTGTACGATGATGCCGATCTCGAGCGTGGCTACCTTCAAGGTATCGATCGGCAAGGCGTTTTGCGGCGTTTTCCGCTTACCTCGCTTTCAATTGGGGTGGCAACAAATCGTCATCGCACATTTGCCGATTATGAAGAACTGAGCCGGGTTGCGGCAGAAATGAAGCAATTTGCGAAGCAAGAGGCTGGTAGCTCATATGCCGTCGATGTACGTAGTACTGCTGACACAAGTGTAAATGAAGAGCGGCGCGGTACAAAATTGCCGGTAATGCTGCTGATCGTGCCTAATCTTGAAGTGCGTAAAACTTTGCGCGGCTACTTACACAAACAAGGCGTGCGCATACTAGAGGCTGCCGGGCTGCTTGAGGCGAATACATTACTTCAGCAAATACCCGAGCCTGATTTGATCGTGGCTGATATACATCTCGACGCGCAATTATGGGAGTTCTTTGAGATCATCCAGCAGATGATGCAGAAAGTGCCGCTGTTAGCAATTGCCGCAGATGATGCTGCCGCGGAAGCTGCGCGTGCTCATGGTATCACCTATGTATTGCAACAACCGATTGATGAGGCTGTATTTCAAGCCGCTGTCGAACCGTTTTTCCATCACCAGGAGTGAAGCCCACTGACGAAGATCGGGATTAAGCTATGCCATTGCCCATGTTGATTATAGGGCTGCTCCTTGTTCTGCTAGCAGCCATCGCCCTACTCGCGGTTCGGGCATCACCATCGAGCCAGCTAGGCCGCCTTCGGCAGCGCTTCTTTCCTTCACCCACTCCCTCAGCTCACACCGGCGCCACCATTATTGAATCGAATGGTGAAGAATACCCCCTCCCTGATACGCCCAACCGAACTACTCGCCTGAGCGAACGCATCGCTGCCATAGGAAATCGCCGACAGCTCCCTCTGGTTGCAGTGGTGGTGCTGATTGCGTTGGTTGCGGGGTGGCAGATCTATCGGCTGACAACCACACCCACGCCCGAGCAATTTATTGTGCTGGTTGCACCATTTCGCGAACCAGGTGGCGTTGTTGGGCAGGCGGGCCGCGAAGCTGCGACAACCCTGGTGGCTAACCTACCGGGCTCAAGTGGTCAGCGTGTCGTTGCGCGCGCCATAGCAGATGTACCAGCAGACACGAATACGGCATTGGCTTTACTGCGCCGTGAGGGTGCCGATGCGCTGATCGTTGGTGATATTACCGCTGGTGGCATGATTGAGCGTGAGACGCTGCAGCCGACCTTGGTGTACCAGCCTGATGGGCCTGCTGCACCACGTTCGTGGGCGGGCTATGCCGGGCGTTTTGCGATGCCCACCGAATACAAATTGGCGAGCAACCCGCTCAATGGCGCTGTGGTTTTACCCTCGCTGCTTGGCGCGCTGGCCGATTATAACGCCGGCCGCCTCGACGCCGCATATACGACGCTTACCCAGCTAACGACGAATTACCCTGCGCTTGTGCCAACCCTGCCCCGCGCCTTACGTGGCAATATTCTCTGGGCGCGCGGTGAATACCAGCAGGCGATAAACGAATATCAGGCCGCGCTCGTAAGTGCGGCGCAAATGCCGACTGCTGAGCAGGTTGCCTTGCTAGCAAATAATCTTGGGGCAATTCAGCAAGACGCAGGTGATGCCGGTGCCAGCGCAAGCTTTAATCAGGCGATACAGGCGTTGCAAGGAAACGACCTGAGCGCCCTGCGCTATAACCTGGCCCTGCAAAATTTGCGCGATGGTAAAGCCTCTGATGCAATTACCGGCCTTGAAGTAGCGCGTTCCCCCAACTTAATTGGTGATACGCCCCCACCCATACCTTTGCTGCTTTCGTTGAGCGAGGCGTACCTGCAAAATGGCGATTTCAACCAGGCTAATGCCTTCCTTGCTACCGCCGAACGGCAGGTAAGCACCGATGCAGCGCTGGTAACAGCAGAAACGCGTAATAGCGTGCGGGCACGCTTACAGGCCGATATTGAAATACAGCGCTCGATTCTTGAATTGGCCCAGGAGGCTAATGCGCGCGGGCCACTACTGTGGGAATTACTGGGCAATGATGCTTTATCGATGAGCCAGCTCGATAGTGTGCGCAAGGCGCTTGCCCAAACCGTAGATGATACCAGTGTCGTATCGCAACTCTGGACACGCCTGGCTACTACCAAGGATGCGGCAGGCGACCTGATGGCCGGCCAAGTTGCAACGTTTCAGGCGCAGCAAGCCCAGAACCAATTGCGCGCACGCCAGCGTTGGCTTGCCTGGGTCGAGCTTGAGCGCGGCAGCTTACAGGGCACCCGCCGTACTGGCGGCCTTGCTTCAATTTGGACATCACTCGTAGGCGATCGCTCACCGGCTGGGCAGGGGCGCGCCATTATCGATGATCTGCTTAAGAGTCAGCCGAGCGATGTCGAAACCCTGATTCTGTTAGGCAACAGCCAGCTGCTGAACAACCAGCCTGACGAAGCACTTACCCAGTTCGCCAAAGCAGCCGCCCTGGCCCCCACCCGCCCAGAACCGGTTTATGGCCAGGCGCTCGCCTGGTTGGCGAAAAACGAGCGCGATACAGCAAAGCAGCTATTCAACCAGGCGATTGCTAACAATCAGGCGTTTTTCCCGGCCCGCCAGCGGCTAGCGCGCCTGGCCGAAGAAGATGCGGATTGGGAGACCGTTGTAGCGCAGCGGCGCTGGCTGGATGACAATCGCTCAAGTGATGCGAACACGCTGGCGTTAGCCGACGCATTACGCCATACCGGGCCAGCAGGCACAACCCAAAGCGAAGAATTACTTCTGAAGCTTGCAAATAACAATAACACCACAGCTATGATTGCGCTTGGCAATCTCTACCAGCAAAATGGCGACGCTGAAGGCGCGCGGCACGCGCTAGAACGCGCCCAACAAGTTGCGCCACGCGATGCGAATATTGCCTATGAATATGGGCAACTACTTGAGAAACAGCAGAACCTCGATGCTGCCCTGGTAGCCTACACGCATGCTATCGAGCTCGATGCTGCGAATATCCCGGCGCGCCTGGCGCTTGGGGCGCTGTATGCCCAGCGTAAACAAAACGACGAGGCTGGTACGCAATATGCCGCTGCATTACAGGCAGGCGCAAAAGACCCGCTGGCCTTGCAGCAAATCGGCGATGTGCTCCTAATCAATGGTGAATACGATACCGCTGCCACAGCCTACCAGCGCGCAATTGACGCACGTGTGAATAGCAGCATACCGGCAAACGATACAACCGACCCAAACACTGCCCTGGCGATCGTATATCATGGGCTGGGGCAAGCCAACCTGAAGCGCAGCCAGCTCGATGCAGCGCAGGCTGCCGAGCAGCGCGCACTTGAGCTTAACCCCAATTATGGGGCGGCGCTGGTGGGCCTGGGCGATATTGCACTTGAGAATGGTAAGCCCGACGACGCAAGCGGGCGCTACAACGCTGTGCTACAACTTCCCAACTTAGCTGTGCCCGAGCGTGTAGCGGCTAATATTGGGTTGGGGCGCGCCGCCGGTGCGCAACAAGAATGGTCGGTAGCACAGGCATACTTCAGCACTGCCCTTGGCCTCGATAATGGCTCGCCCGCAGCGCACCTGTGGTTAGGCGAAGCGCTGGTGCGCCAGACCCCGCCGAATATCCCAGCCGCTATTACCGAATATGTTGCGGCGCTAAAGCTGCGCGAAAACCGCTACCCTGAAGCATACTTCGGGTTAGCGCAAGCCCAGATCGCTAGTGGCCGACCGGATCTAGCCAAAGCGAATATTGGCTATGCGCTTCAGCTCAAAGCCAATTATCCCGAGGCCCTGATTCTACAGGGCAAGCTGTACGAACAACTTGGCGACACCAATGCTGCACTGGGTTCGTATGGGCAGGCGATCGGTACAAAAACCAAGCTCGCCGAGCCATACTATCGCCGGGGCATGATCTATGTACGCGCCAATGAGCTCGACAAGGCCGCGAGTGACCTGGAGTCGGCGATTAAACTGCAAGCTAACTTCTCTGAAGCGGCGTATTGGCTTGGGCGCGTATACCTGGCACAGGGTAAGCTCAAGCCCGCCCGCGATCAGTTTGCAGCTGCGGTTAAAAGCCGCGATGGCAATTTTGCCGATGCGCGGTTCTACCAGGGGTTGGCAGAAGAGCAATTAGGTCAGCGTACTGAGGCAATCCAATCATATGAAACGGCGCTTGAGCAAAATGCCAGTGGTGAATGGGCCGGCGAAGCCCGTAGTGCGCTTGCCCGCCTGCGCCAATCGTAGCACGGTGTATAATGAGAACAGTGTTGTTCGCAGGTTGAATGGAGTAAGCTATGACGCTTCTCGAAAACCAGCAGCACCTTTCACCAGTGTGGGCGCGCTACACCGATATTCTGGTTGAGCGCGGCGAGGGCGCGTGCCTGTACGCAGCCGACGGGCGCAGCTACCTCGATTTTACCTGTGGCATTGGGGTAACAAATACCGGCCATTGCCATCCCCGCGTCGTCGCTGCCATTCGCGAGCAGGCAGGCTTACTACTGCATGGGCAGGCTAATATTGTGTACCATCGGCCTATGCTTGAACTGGTGGCTGCGCTACGCAATGTGGTTCCTGCGCCCCTCGATATCTTCTTCTTCAGTAATAGCGGCGCCGAGGCAGTTGAAGCGTCGTTGAAGCTCGCTCGGCAGGCTACTGGTCGCACCGATGTTATCGTCTTCGGCGGTGGCTTCCATGGCCGCACAGCAGGCGCTATGGCCCTCACGACCAGCAAAGGCAAATATCGGGGTGGCTATGCTCCGCTGCCTTCAGGGGTGCATATTGCGCCATTTGCCTACTGCTATCGGTGCGAAATTGCGCGTGCCGCTGGCAAGAACACTGCCGCCATCTCGGCGGCGGCACCCCACACCAGCGCCTGCTGCAACGACCCGCTGCGCCAGGTGCGCCATATGCTGCAAACTGAAACCGTGCCCGAGGAGGTTGCGGCAATTCTGGTTGAGCCAGTGCAAGGCGAAGGTGGCTATATCGTGCCGCCAGCCTCGTTCCTGCAAGGTCTGCGCCAGATCTGCGATGAACACGGCATTCTGCTGGTTGCCGATGAAGTACAAACAGGTTTTGGGCGTACTGGCAGCTTTTTCGCCGTTGAGCAATTTGGTGTTATTCCCGATATCCTGATCATGGCTAAGGGCATTGCCTCGGGGTTGCCACTCTCGGGCATTGCCGCGCGGCACGATGTGATGGCTAAGTGGCATCCTGGATCGCATGGTGGCACATATGGCGGTAACGCATTAGCCTGCGCAGCCGGTGTTGCCACCGTTCAAGCCATTCAGGAAGAGCGGTTAGTTGATAATGCTGCCCGCATGGGCGCGCTGCTACGCACCGAGCTCAACGGTGTTCAGCAGCGTAACACTGCCCTTGGCGATGTGCGCGGCCTGGGCCTGATGGTGGGCGTTGAGCTAGTACGTGGTGACGGCAGCCCCGATGCAGCACTGTGCAAACGCGTGCTGGCAACGTGCCGCGAGCGTGGGCTGTTGCTGCTGAACTGTGGCCCATACGACAATGTAGTTCGTTTCATCCCACCGCTGGTTGTTAACGACGAACAAATACGCCGTGCGGTGCGGATCTTCGAGGAGGCACTGGGAGCCTGATCCAACCGACTCTCGAACTGCCCGGTACGCCTGGCACGATTATGTGATAAGGCGGCTGAGCTGCCACCGATGCGTGTATCCTGGGCGATTCGCCTGCGTTTGGGTCATGCCTTCCACGTATACATATGGCAACGTTGCAAGAAATTAAGGTTGCGCTTCAAGCCCTACAATCGAAGCGTCTCCGCCGTGATCACGCCGATTTGGCAGCGGAAAAGCAGTACCACGACATTGGCGAGTTTTTCTTTGAAGAAATGTACGGCCCGCGCGATTTCAGTGCCCGCGACGAGCAAGCCAAGCGGCTGCATCAGTTTGTCCATCTTGTACCGGGTCTAAATGTGGGCGATGTCCAGAATGTGCTTGAATTGCTGGATCTGACCAACAAGCTTGATGACGCAGTAGTCCACACGCTCATCCAGATGGATGCCCCGCCCGATTTCGATGAGCCACTGTATGAGCTAGCCTATCGCCGCGCCGATAACTATGCCGAGCGCGTGCATCAGATTGAGCTGGTGCAGCATTCGCTGTATAACGTCTACCGTATGGCTAAGCGCCCCTTAATCGGCACGGTGCTTAACCGTATACAGGGCCTGGCGCAAACTGTTGGTATGGCCGACATCCACCGTTTCTTGCGCACCGGGTACAACGCCATCCAGCCGGTGCGCGATATTCATCGCTTTGTCGAAACAGTATGTGTGCGCGAGCAAGATCGGCTCGATCGTATTTATGATATGTGATACCAAATCTGGTTGAACGCTTGCATATTAGGCGCGACGCATGATGCACTACAAAGCTAAGGACGTAGTTCGTAATGCGTAGTATCGTACCAAAGTGTGGTATGACATCCACCTTCAGGTGAATCTGGCAATGCTAAACTACGCATTACGCCCTGTGTTGGTAGCTTCATAGGGCGTAATGCGTAGCTTGGGCGTAATGGGCGGGTGGAAAGGGCAGATTGGCGCGCCGATTGGGTTGAGACGAGAGCCGAGCGAGCGCCGGTAGATGAAAAGGCTTCAGCAATCTACCGGCACTCTTTCCCGGATATTGCTCGCAGCTATAGCTGTTTTTTTAGCAATGCCAGGTCGGCATCGACCATCATAGTCACAAGCTGCTCGAACGGCGTTTCGGGATACCAACCGAGCATGGCGCGCGCCTTGGTCGGGTCGCCCACCAGCAAGTCAACTTCAGCCGGGCGCATAAAGCGCTCATCGAGAACAACATATTTGCTGTAATCAAGCCCAACATGGCCGAAGGCTAGCTCGCAGAAATGCCGCACCGACTGGGTTTTGCCGGTAGCAACCACATAATCGTCGGGGCGGTCTTGCTGTAGCATCATCCACATTGCTTTCACATAATCGCCAGCAAAGCCCCAATCGCGCTGCGCTTCGAGGTTGCCTAGCCGCAGCTCGCGGTCGAGCCCAAGCTTAATGCGTGCGACGCCGTTCGTGATTTTGCGGGTCACGAACTCCAGTCCGCGGCGTGGGCTTTCGTGGTTAAATAGAATGCCGCTACTGGTGTGCATGTCGTAGCTCTCACGGTAATTCACCGTAATCCAGTGCCCATACACTTTCGCAACCCCGTAAGGGCTGCGTGGGTAGAATGGCGTCGTTTCGCGCTGGGGTACTTCCACCACCTTGCCAAACATCTCAGATGAGCTTGCCTGGTAAAAGCGAATATCGGGGTCGACAATGCGCACCGCGTCGAGCATGCGCGTAACGCCCAGGGCCGTGGTTTCGCCGGTAAATACTGGCTGCCCCCACGAGGTTTGCACAAACGATTGTGCGGCCAGGTTGTATACTTCGGAAGGGCGGCTTTCGCGCAGCAGGTTAATCATCGATACTTCGTCGAGCAAATCGCCGGTGGTGAGCGTAATCTTATCCTGAATATGCTGAATGCGCTCGAAGTTCACCGTGCTTGAGCGGCGGATCATGCCAATCACTTCATAGCCCTGGGCAAGCAGAAATTCAGCCAGATAGCTGCCATCTTGCCCGGTAATACCTGTGATCAGCGCACGTTTGGTTGGTGTCATATGGGTTCAATGCTCCTGTTAAGCAGCGCTATGCCTGGCACTGCTCGATGTTATCGTCTATGTCATCGCAGTATATCGGCCAGATTCTTATTTGTCTGCTAAGCTAGTTAGCCGCAGCTCGGCCAATATACCGGTATAATCGGCCTATGATACCACAGCCTTCTGCAATCCTTGAGTCGCTGGGTGCGCGTATTGCCCGCTTGCGTGCGGTCTGCGGGTGGACGCAGGAACAGCTCGCCGTGCGGTTGGCAGCCTCGCGCGTGGCGGTGTCGCACTTCGAGTTGGGGCTAGCGCTGCCGAGTGAACGCACCGTGCTTTTACTGGCAGGGCTGTTCAAGCTATCGCCGCACGAACTTGTGGCTGGCACGAGCTACCCCGCTGCCAAAGCCGACCGATTGCCCGCAACGGTGTGCCGCTATACCGAGGCCGAACATCAGCTGGCCTTGCTGCAGCGAGATGTTACCTGGGCTGCTCGTTTGGGTGGGGCCGAACCTAGTGCGGTGCGCCGCGCATGGCATAGCACCTTGGCCGATCTGATCGAGCAAAGTGACGATGCAGATGAGCAGCGCCGATTGAGCGAAGCGCTACGCGAGCTATTAGCTGGGACCATGCAATAGAAAGACGACGCAATGAAGCAATTTGAATGGGCGCGCCACAGCGCCGATGGTGTACGCCTGCATACGCAGACTTGGGAGCCTACGAGCACGCCGCGCGCAGCGATTACACTGGTGCATGGCTTTGGCGAGCATTGTGGGCGCTACCGGCATATGGCCGAGGCATTCACTGGCGCGGGCTTTGCCTTGCTCACCGGCGACCACCGTGGGCATGGCAAATCGGGCGGGCTGCGCGGACATACGCCCAGCTACGAGCATATTATGGACGATGTTGATGGCATGGTAGTGGCAGCGGCACAACGTTTCCCTGGCATGCCGCAATTTATCTATGGCCATAGTATGGGCGGCAATTTTACCCTCAACTATGTGCTACGCCGCCGTCCCCAGCTTGCCGGCGTGGTAGTTACCGGGCCGTGGTTGCGGCTGGCCTTCGCGCCGCCGCGCTGGCAGGTAGTGGTGGGCCGCGTGATGGATCGGCTGTACCCGGCCTTGATTCAAGACACTGGCCTGAATACCGAAGGACTCTCGCGCGACCCAGCAGTTGGTACTGCGTATCGGGCCGACCCACTGGTGCATAGCAATATGTCGGCACGGCTGTATACCAGCATCGATACAGCTGGCAGCTGGGCGCTAGCACATGCTAGCGAGTTCACGCTGCCGTTGCTGCTCATGCACGGCGGTGATGATTCAATAACCTCCGCTCCGGCCAGCCGTGAATTTGCCGGGCGCGCGCCAAACTGCACATTTAAGCAATGGGAGGGCCTGCGCCACGAAATTCATAACGAGCCTGAGCAGGCTGAGGTATTTGCTACCACCATCGCCTGGCTGAATGGGCATATGAAATAGTAGACAGGCCCACGCTCCTGTACGAATGATCAGCGGCCCTACTGCGCGCGAGCTATCGTCGCGCCGTATAATAGCGTACCGTAGATTGCACTATAGCCGATGACGTGAGAAGAGTAGGGTATCATATGCCAATCGATGCAGACCGCTTTCGCCAGACATTGGGGTATTTTGCCAGCGGTGTTACAGTCATTACCACCGCACACCAGGGTGAGTTGTATGGAATAACGGTTAGCTCGTTCTCTTCGCTTTCGCTCAACCCACCGCTTATACTCATCTGTATCGACAAAAGCGCCATTACGCACGAAATATTACTGCGTGCTGGGCAATTCGTGATTAATGTGCTCGATAAGCGCCAGGAACATCTTTCGCGCCGTTTCGCCACCACCAACGCCGATAAATTTAAAGGGGTAGCCTGGCACACTGGCACCTTGGGCCTGCCAGTACTCGATAACGTCCTTGCTGTTATTGAATGCCAAACCCATGCAACATTCGATGGCGGAGATCATACAATTTTTACTGGTATGGTGATCGACAGTAGCCTGAACGAAGGTGCGCCGTTGCTCTACTACCGCCGTGGATATCGCGAACTGAAGTAATACGCTGCACTGGCAGCTACCACAGAAGGAGCAGGGATGTATCAGCGTATTATGGTTCCGCTTGATGGCTCTGAACTCGCCCAAACTGCTCTGTCGCATGCTATGGCTCTGTGCAAGGCGCTCGGGGCGACGCTGATACTCCTGCATGTGCGCGAACGTGGCAGCGGCATTGAAGCATCAGAGCGCTACCTCGACTATATGACCCGCCAGCTAGCGAGTAATAACGTGGCGATTGAGATCGCTTTGCGCGAAGGTGCTGTAGCGGAGGCGATTGTGCATGCCGCCGAAAGCGAACGCATTGACGTTATCGCTATGGCAACCCACGGCCGTAGCGGCGTGCAACGCATGGTCTATGGTAGTGTCGCTGAACAGGTATTACGCAACGCACATACTCCGGTGTTATTAGTACGCGTACCAGCCGCGCAACTTTCCTAGCACAATCGTATGACAGGGCTTGCTACCAGGGCCAGCTAGCTGTCGCACGATGGCAGTCTAATCCAGGATCGTCGCGAGTGTTGCCGCTGCTCCTGCGCCAAAGGGTACCTCATCAGGCGAAGCGAGTAGCATTTATAGGATTTACGCAGTTGGCGGATTGCGCCTACGGCAGCGCGGTACGCTTCATGTTCGTTGTGTGCGGTTTTCCGCTCGATCACTTCCCGGCCTAAGGTTTCGCGCTGCATACAAGGCACCACACCAGAAAACAAAATTCGGGGGCGGCATAGCCATCCCCCGAACTCCACCATTCAACCCGAGCTGCACGCATACTAAGAGCCTAATTCGCTCGAATGCAAGGGCAGCAGCGCACGTGCAACATCGATCATGTCATCGATCATAAAAGGCTTTGCGATGAAGTGTGTTACCCCCACCTGCCGCGCCGCCTGGCGCACCGGGCGCTCATCATAGGCTGTGAACAGCACCGTTGGCAAATCAGGAGCCTGGGTCTTGATCTCAGCGATCATAGCAATGCCGTTCATGCCACGCAGGTTGTAATCGCTCAGCACAAGATCATATGGTTCCTGGGCCCATAGTTCCAACCCTTCTTCAGCTGAATACGCCTGGTCGAGATGATAGGGCACGCCAAGATCGCGCATCGCAATTGCAATGACACGGGCAATGCTGCCGTCATCTTCAACCAGTAAAATCCGAAGCGGTTGCGTTACCATAGCGTACCAACGCCTCTCTATGTCATCCTACGATGAGGGATGGTCATGGTACCATGCGTTAAGCCGAAATCAAGTAACGATCTCGTCATTTGCCATGTCGAGCATAAAAACAATGGCAACTGGCAAATCACCAGGGCGTGAGGCGTATAGAGCATGATCTGGTGCGTTTGTTTATTAAACGATGGCTTTTTTGCTTTTTACCGCCCGAAATCGTGTAATTCGTTATTATTACAGAGAGTAGTAAATACTCGCTGGCAGCATTATGTTCGTGGAATTAGAAGGTAAATATTTATTAAGCCTACTGCCACGCGGCTTCAGAATCAGGCCGACACCTCAGTCTTACGATGGTGTTAGAACATCTTTACGAAGAGTACAATACGCAGGCCCACCGGGAGAGGTAGCGATAGGGAGGTTCATGTGCTGGAACAGAGCGAGTTTCGGGTTGCAAATGCCTATACATATGATCGGCGTGGGCCTCTGCGCTGGGTAGTTTCACATGTGCTGCGCTACAAAGGCTTTGCACTGCTGATGCTCGGTTGCTATATTACGGCCTGGCTGGTGTATGCGCGCGCGCCCGTAATGATTGGGCGCGCCGCTGAGGAAATTGTGCGGCCAACCAGCCCCAGCGGGCTGCTATGGATCGCACTCACGATCCTGGCGCTGCTGATGACCGACGGCCTGTGCATGCTCGTGGGCACGATGTCGGGCGAGCAGGTGTCGAGCCGCATCACCACCGATGCGCGTGAAGAGCTGTATACCAGCCTGCTGGGCAAAAGCCAGGCCTTCCACGATCGGCAGCGCGTGGGCGATATTATGGCGCGCGCCACCGATGATGTTACCCAGCTCGGCAGCCTAATTGTGCCTGGGGCCAGCCTGAGCTTCGAGATGCTGATGGGCCTGATTGTGCCGCTGGTCTATATTGGCATGCTACGCGTGGAGCTGCTGGTGGTGCCTTTGGCATTTATCACCAGCTATTTCATCCTCGTGCGGCGCTATATGCGTCGCCTCACCCCGGTATCGCGCAGCCAGCGCGACCAGTTCGGGCGGCTCAACGCGGGTTTGGAAGAAACGGTTTCGGGCATTGAAGTGGTGAAGGCCAGTGCCCAGGAACAGTTTGAGCGCCAGAAATATCGCAGCGCGGCCCGCCAGCTGCGCGACTACTTTGTGCAGCAAGGCCGGATTGAGTCACGCTACCTGCCGCTGCTGGTATATGGCTTTGCACTAGGCTTCCTGCTGCTCCACGCGCTCTGGCTGTATCATCTAGGTCGCATTGGCCTGGCCGAGGTTATTGGCGCGGTAGGGCTAATGAACCTGCTGCGCTTCCCCACCTTTATTTCAGTATTCTCGTTCTCGAATGTGCAATCGGGCCTGGCGAGCGCCGCACGCATCCTTGAGGTCATTCGCGCCGAAACCGGGCTGGACGAAAATGCCCAGGGCTACCGCGCGCCGCTGGTTGGCGCGATGACCTTTGAAGGTGTGAGCTTTGCCTACGATACCCGACCAGCGGCAACCAACAGCATATCGCCAAACCACATCGACAGCGCCACTGCCGGTGTCCAGTCGTCAGTTGTCCTTGACAATATCTCCTTCACAGTACAGCCTGGCCAGACGGTAGCGATTGTTGGACAGACCGGGAGTGGCAAAAGCGCGCTAACTCAGCTGGTGAACCGCACCTACGACGCGAGTGCCGGGCGCGTGCTGATTGATGGCGTGGATGTGCGCGACTGGAGCCTGCACGCGCTGCGCTCGCAGATCGCCAAGATCGAGCAGGATGTCTTCTTATTCTCGCGCACCATTGCCGAAAACATCGCTTTCGGCGCGTCCGACGCGCCCCAAGCGCAGATCGTACAGGCGGCGCGTGAGGCCCAGGCGCACGACTTCATTATATCGTTCCCGCAGGGCTACCAGACGGTGCTCGGCGAACGCGGCGTGACACTCTCGGGCGGTCAGCGCCAACGCATCGCCCTGGCGCGCGCGTTCCTCAACAACCCGCGCATCCTGATCCTCGACGACAGCACCAGCGCAATTGACAGTGCGACCGAAGACCAGATTCAGCGCGCGATCAAGCGTGCCCAGCAGGGCCGCACAACGCTGCTGATCACGCACCGGCTGGCGCAAATCCGCTGGGCCGATCACATTCTGCTGCTCGATCGCGGCAAGCTGGTGGCAAGTGGCACACACGACGAATTACTGCGTCGTTCCGCGCTCTACCGGCGCATCTTCGCCCGCTACGATGTGGAATTGCCACCGCTGGAAGCCGACGCTCAGGAAGCACAACTTCTGGCTTCACTATAACTATCGCCCGCCGCGAATTAAGCATAGCGCATCGGGCCTGCTGCCGCCTGCGAATTGGAGACGTATCCATGGGTTTTTTGATGGATGGGCTTGACCCCGAGGAGTATGATCGCACCTACACCGACGGGCAGCTGGTTGCCCGGATTTTGGGCTATTTCCGCCCGCAAGCACCCAAAATGGCGGTGGTGGCGGTGGCAATTGTGCTCACTTCACTCGTTGATATGACCGTGCCGATCGTCATTTCGCGTAGCCTCGACCAGCTGCAAGCCAACCCGGCACCCGCGGCATTGCTCGCAATCGGCGGCCTGATCATGCTGCTTGGTACCGTATCGTGGCTGCTGAATGCGGCACGCCAACGCTTCTCGGCCGAGGCCGTGGGCGATGTCGTGCTGAACATGCGTGAAGACGCGTTCGATGCAGTGATGCAGCGCGACCTCTCGTTTTACGATGCCTTCCCTTCGGGCAAGATCGTCAGCCGCGTTAATTCCGACACCCAAGCATTCTCGCAAGTCATCACCCTGACGATGGACTTGATGAGCCGGGTGCTGCTGATTGTGCTGCTCATCGCCTACCTTTTCACGGTCAGCGCGCGCCTTACGCTGATTTTGCTGGGGCTTGCGCCCTTCATTATTGTCGCAGCGCTGGCCTTCCGCGCGATTGCGCGCACCACCATCACCGAGTCGCGCCGGGTGAATGCCTCGGTCAGCGCGCACATTCAAGAGACGATTAGCGGCATTGGAGTGGCGAAAACATTCCGCCGCGAGCAGTCGATCTACGACGAGTTTTTGGATGTCAACCAGCAGTCGTTCCTGGTTACGCGGCGCACGCGCTTTGTGTTCAGCAGCATCTTCCCGGTGCTGAATGTTATCGCCGGTATTGGCACCGCTGCGCTGGTGTACTTCGGTGGTCTGGCGGTGCGCAGTGGCACGCTCAGCGCGGGCAGCTGGTTCCTGTTCATTCAGGGACTAGCGCTGTTCTGGTTCCCGCTCACCAGCATCGCCTCGTTCTGGAGCCAGTTCCAGATCGGGCTGGCCGCGGGCGAACGCGTGTTTGCGCTGATCGACGCCGAGCCTAAGGTTGTGCAATCCGACCATGAGCAATTGCCGACCATGCGCGGCGAGATTGAATTTGATGCGGTGTCGTTCAGCTATGCCGAGCCGCCCACCGCTAACTGGGTGCTGCAAGATTTTGCGCTACATATTCGCGCGGGCGAAACGCTGGCGCTGGTGGGGCACACCGGTAGTGGAAAATCAAGCATCGGCAAATTGATCGCGCGGTTCTACGAATTTCAGGCCGGGCGCATATTGATCGATGGCCGCGACATCCGCACGCTTGATCTACCGGCCTACCGTGCGCGGCTGGGTATTGTTACGCAGTCGCCCTTTTTGCTCGATGGAACCGTGATGGAGAATATTCGCTATGGCCGGCCCGATGCAACCGACGCCGAGGTGATTGCCGTGGCTGCGGCGGTGGGTGGTGGCGACTGGCTCGATAGCCTGCCCCAGGGCCTGGCGACCCAGGTGGGCGAACGCGGCGCTAACCTCTCGATGGGCCAACGCCAGATTGTTGCGCTCGCCCGCGTGCTGCTGCAAGACCCAGCAATTGTCATTCTCGACGAGGCCACGGCCAGCATCGATCCGCTGACCGAAACCTTGATTCAGGAAGGGCTTGACCTGGTGCTTGAGCACCGCACCGCGATTGTTATTGCGCACCGGCTCTCAACCGTGCGCCACGCCGACCGCATTATTGTGCTGCGCAAGGGCGCAATTATCGAAGAAGGCGACCACGAGTTGCTGCTGGCGCGCGGCGGGCATTATGCCGAGCTGTACAATACCTACTTCCGTCACCAGAGCCTCGAATATATCGAGGGTATTGCAGCGCTCTAAAAGAGCGAGTGCGGGGCTGATCTTGCAAAGGAGCTACTATGCCAATTATCCGCATCGATCTGCTGGCAGGGCGCACGCCCGAGCGCAAGCTGGCGCTGATTCAGCACATAACCGAGGCTGTAGTCACTGCGCTCGATGTGCGCCCTGAGCAAGTGCGCGTGCTGATTAACGAGCTTCCCGCCGAGAACTGGGCGGTTGGGGGCAAAACGCTTACGCCGCTCACACCCGAAAAGCCAGCGGAGTAAGCCTGGTTTGAGCGCAGCCCCAAATTATCACCTGGAGGTAGATTATGGCGATGGATATGAGCTTCGTAGAACGTAATCGCGCTGCGCTTGAGCGGATGCGCACGCTCGCCGCACGCCTAAATGATGCCGAAATGGCGCATCCAGTTGGCGAGCATTGGACCGTGGGGGTGGTATTTGCGCATATCGCCTTCTGGGATCGGCGGGTGATGTATGTGCTCGACATGACCGAGCGCGACGGCAAGGTCTTCATTCCCGAAATCGATATTTTCGTCAACGACCTGTCGCTGCCGCTGTGGCTAGCCATCCCACCGCGTGAGGCGGCGCGCATTGCGATTGAAGAGGCCGAGCGACTTGATCAGCGGCTGTCCGCCTATTCACCCGCACTACTCGAAGAGCTGTATGCCACAAACCCACGCTGGGTCGAGCGCGCACGGCACCGCAGTGAGCACCTTGACGAAGCCGGGGCCGCGTTGCGTGGCGGGTAGCTGGCACTGCGCCCAACCTGCGCCTGGCAGTGTGGTGCTGCAACTTATGGTGGTTTGCAGAATAGCGGCGCGGCAAAGCCGCGCCCCACACTAGGAGCGGCATCAAGTGAAGCTAGTATGATGACTGGCTTCTGCTGGCTGCAAACTGCTCCAGCGGCACTATTTCAAGCGATAGCTGATTGCGCTGGTTTTGAGATCAATCGCCACGACCTGATTATCGAGCATCAGCCAACCAATATCGTCGGCCCATAGGCTTGCGCGCAGGCTGGGCATATGCAGATCGGTGAGATCATGTTGCTGGCGGCTTATGCTCTCCCCCGTACTCACGTCCAGCGTTGCTACAATCAGCTGCGATTCGTCGCGCAGTACCTGGGCCACCAGCAGGCCCTGCGGTGTCAGGCGCGCTTCCCAATCGCCCGAAGACCCGCCGCTGCGCAGCTGGTGCGCCTGGAGCTTCTGCTGCCAGCGCCGCGCACCGCTCTGAACATCGAGGCCCCATAGCTCCTGCCGTTGCGAATCCCAGGTGGGCGCGGCCAATACAATCAGTGTACCATCGCGCTGCACAATTGGCTTGAGACTGTATTCCTTGTCGTTGATTAGCTCGCGCACCGTGCCATCGCTGGTATTCAGTGCCCACACCTGCCCGTAGTTGCTCGTATATATCGTCGTATCATCGAACACCGGCTGGTTAGGATCCCAGCTGCCGGTGAGCTGTTGATCGGTCAGGGCAGTTTGCCACAGCAGCTTGCCATTCGTAAGATCCCAGCCCTGCACACAGCGCGCAAAGAAGCCAAACATCATGTACATGCGCGTGCTGTCGGCGTTAAACAACATCGTCGTAGTATTTTCGTTGGGGCGCTCTTTATCAAAACCCGGGTGGGCGCTAGGGCATTCGGGTTGCAGCTGTAAGCTGGGCTTGCCAGTGGCCGGATCGAGGAATTGGAGCTGCGTGGGCTGCTTTGCTTCTTCAACAAACATGATAATGCGGTCGCCAGCCGCCGTGAGATGGTATGCGCCACCCGGCATGCGCTGGTGCCACGCTGGCTGCCCGCTTTGCCCATCGAATACCTCAACCGTGCTATCTTTCTCAAGCACCGCCACCTGCTTGCCCAACATGCGCAGACAGGTTGCACAGCCGCTATTCGGCTCAACCGCAAGCGATGCCTGCCAGGCGAGCGTGCCGTCGCGGCGGCGTAGTGCCAGCAGCTGGGTTTTATCGGTCAGGAATACCAGATCGTCGCCGAGGGCAAATTCGCCCTGGTAAGCATCTTTACTGAGCAGCGGGCTGTGCCAGCGCGCGGCGTGGCTGCCACCATCGATCAGCGCCAGGCTGTAGCGGCTGCTATCCGGGTGATACATATAAGCCAGTATATCGGCACCTGCACCATCGCGCGGCAGGGTTGCTACCAGCTCGCTCAGCGAGCCATTGTCGCTGACGCCAATGCTCGCAATGGCCGTAGCCGCAATCGTACCCGGCCCAGGCCCACGCGTAGGCAATACAACGATCGGCCCAAGCGGGGCGCGTACCGACGCACGCCCGGCTAAAAAGCCACCGCCGACCATAAGCAGCGCGAGCAAGAACAGCAGCAGTGGGTGCCAGCCGCGTCGGGCCACGCGCGCTCGCGGGTAGACATTCGGAGAGACGTTTACAGTTGAGGAAAATGGATTGGTGGGGAGGCTTCCTGGCCGCTCAATCGGCGTACCGCAGTAGCTACAAATGCCACGCTCGCCTTGCATAGCGATAGCGGCGCTACAGCGCGGGCACGAGAACACGGTAGAAAAGGCGTCGTTCGACATAGCAGGTTCTCACAAATAGATTGCGGCACGTTGAACCATGCGCTGCATAGCGCCCATATAGTATAAAACGTACTTCTACCACAATTTTGTAGCAAATTGGGCACGATGTAGAGGAAATGCCTGGCACTCGCCCGAGGGCGAGACGTGAAGCTATCGAGGAAACTTTATTCTTCCACAACCTGATAGCGGCCATGGCCGAATACGGCGGCCTTGCCCACATGCACCAGCATGCCAGCCGCCAATAGCTCACGAAACGGGGTAAGGTCGCCCTGGTAGGTAATATCGCCCACGAAGCCACCCAGAATCATGCGCTGGCGCTGCCGCCCCGAGAAGCGCTCCCAATCGACCCAGCGCACATTCGAACGGGTGGTCACAACCTGCTCGGCGGCGGCGATCAGCGCGCGCGGGTCGCCGGTGAATGCCGTGCCACAGTGGAACAATAGCAGGGCCGAAAGTCGCCGTAAGAGTGCGCGCATAAGCACGTGGAAGGCGGGCTGCACAACATATGCTTGCTGATATTTCACGCGCGTTGGGGTAAGAAATCGTAGGGTGATGCTATCTGTTGGTAGGGTGGTGGCATATGCCGCAACATCATCCCAGTGGACACTTACATCGTGTCCACCCAGGGCAATGTCAACCCCGTCGAACACGAGCGCCTGCTCGTCGCGCCAGGGATGCATCATGCTAATGCGTTGGAGTGCGTACCTACCGCGCGGCTGGCCTACTCCGGCGCGCCCCAGATTTTGGAATGCCATCAACATGTAGGGCAGGTAGCTAATTGCCCGCCCGATTAGCACCAGCTCGAAGCCCAAACGCTCGCCCGGCTGGTAGACGCGCTGCTCGTCTGAAGGTGCCTCGATGACAAACGGCGAGGGGATTTCGTGCAAATGATGCAAATCTGGCCCATCCGGCGGCGCAGTCGTTTCAAAGATATAGCCATAAGGGCAGTCATTGCGCCGCACACAGGGCGTGCAAGCCTTCCAATCGGCTTGAAAGCATACTAACTGCTTGAAACTATGCCCAAAGCCACCGCGAAAGGTGCTGCCCTGATAGGCCGGCATATGTAATACATCGATCGCCTCCAGATCGAAATGGTAACGTGCCGTGTGAAAGGCTGCCAGCATACGGTTCCTCTGACCCACCAGGGCAGGCGTAACCCCCTTTGTGCGGGGTGATCCGTCCCAAAACGGTTACATTCTCGCCAAGTATGTAGCTACTGTGTGGTAATCCCCTGCGCGGGGCAAGTAGGCTTGGGGTAGCTTATGGCTCACTTTCTAGCCGTGCTGGCACAGCAAACGCATACCCATAATGAACAACCGACGTGGTTGGCAGCTCGGCAATATGTTCAACCAGCCGACCATACCATGGGCGCGGCGGCCCGTTTGTGTAGAAGCACGACCCAGCGGCGAGCATCAGGAGCGGATACTTAAATGGGTTGGCACTGCCAGCCAGCTCTTCGCCAAGCTTGCCGCGCTTCACCAGAGTCGTATATTGGCCCTGGGTTGGGTCGGGCTGGGCAGGCACCCAGTGCGACAGGCTGATAAATCCGTTGGCGGCAGGCACCGGCGCATCGAATTGCGACCATGGTTCCCACGCTTCCAGGCTGAACTGGCCATACCCTGCCGATTTGCGCGCACCATAGCCGCCGCGCGCCAGTAGCTCAATCCAATCGCGGGCCTGTGCCGCCCAGGTATCATCGGCGGCGCGCACAAACACGCTTATATCAAGCACGGTGCTGCCATCGATCTGTGGCGCAGCATGCATTAAGGCATCGGCCTGGTAGCCGGTGGTTCCGCGCTCATTGGGCAAGGCGCGGCCGGTGGTGCGGCTCACCCGGTTCTTTGGTTCGGCGCGCCCCGGAATGAAGTTGGGAACCTCATCATCGGTAGCTGGCAAGCCACAGCGCAACGCCTCAAAAGTTGTGGTACGCACCCATTCGCTGCGCCGCGCTTCTGGTGGCTGGTGGGGTAGCAGCGGGCGCGGCAGCCAATCGCCAGGGTAGCCATTAGAAAAGAGGAGTGGCGGCTCACCAGCGCGGTAGTGTGCGAGCAGCGCTTCAAGCGCCGCCGCGCCGCGCTCGTAGCGCACCACCCAGCACAGCTGCCCAAACACCATGTCGGCCTGCCAGGGCGAAAGTGCCGCCGAGCGCGGGCGAATCAGCGCGCGGAAGGTTTTCATGCAATTGTATATTCTAGGTGTACCTGGCCATAGCCACGGCTACCCGAGGCACCCAAATAATCTTGTTCCAGCAGCTTCAGCCCTTCTTCGAGCAGCCCCAGGATGGCTGATTCATCGTCATCGCTGAAGATGCGTACCGAGATGGCGAAGTGAAAGGTTGTTCCGGCGGGTACACGCTCCTGGGTGCGTGGGCTGGTGGCTACCCCGGTGGTGCGCATAATCATGTTCTCGGTTTTCACCTCGGTGAAAAACAACCCCTTCGATGCTCGCGCATCGAGCAGCAGCTGGCGCGATTCTTCGGTGAGTTGGGCATCGCGGAAGAGTGCGCGGGTGGGGCCTTGCTCGTGGCGCGGGTTTTTATGCGGCCCAAACACTCGGCAGATCGGGCAGCGCCCACACTGGCACGGTTCGCCGTCGTCGCGCCCGCCCTGGCCTTTGGGAAGGTTGCGGCTGTCACGCCGGTCGTAGCGATATTCCAGCAGCGATCGCACCTTGCCCTTAAGCGACGAGCCGGGAATATAGGGTTCATCGCTAATCGGGTGGCGAACGATCGTATTCTCAAGCTCGCCGATTTCAACATGCTCGTTTGAACCACCGATACGTAGCCCGGTTTCGCAGCGAATGGTGCCACTGATCGTGCGATAGTCTATGAGGGTACTGGCCATATTTGGATGCTCCTTGGCAGCAGCTATTGCTCACGAAAGTAGTAGGCAAAATATGCAACGACGCTTTCGAAATGGGGAATAAACCCGCGCCGAAATGACTCGGGGTCGGTTGATGCAACCTCGATATTCCGGTTAATAAATTGCTGAAATGGCTCGGGCAGTAATTTTCGCCCGACCTGGTAGGCAATGTCACGCTTAAATGCGTACACATCGTTGAGCAGCGTGTGGTAGCTGCCTTCGTAGGCGAAGCGCGACTCGATGCCACGCGCCCGACTGAGGAAGCGACGCAGCTGCACCGATTTCATACCGGCCTGGCCCAGGGTGTGCGCTATACTAATCGCCAGGCCATCGAGTAGCTCGGGCCGAATGACGGGCTGGCTGTCGCGAACCTCGAAGTACCCATCTTGCAGGTAAGTGGGGCCAATCTGGGCCGCGCCCGCCGCGGCGGGTGTTTGAGCCAGCGGTTGACCAACAACCCGGTCGGTTAGCGCCGATTGCGCATCGATACGCTGTATGCTTTCGGCCTGCAACCCGCGATCGGTGCGACGGATCGTAAAGCTTACTTGCTCGCCTGGCATCACCGTACTCAGCCCCGATCGCTCGATCGTTGTGCGCGAAAGGAATACATCTTCGCCAACGCGGCGCTCGATAAAGCCAAACCCGCGCTCGACGTTATACATTTTGATCGTGCCCAGTTCACGTTCATTTGTCATTGTATTCCCCCTGAATATCTGTCATCATTCCTCGCGCCGCGTAAGCAGCAGGTATGATGCAATTACGCCAATATGTTGTAACGACATGCTTTCAGCTGTGCCGTGCAGGGAGCGGATGATTTCATCGGCCCAGCGATATAGCTCGGCATCGCCGCGCCGCAACGCCCGCGCAAGGCTGTAGACAAACAGTGCTTTGTAGCGTAGTCCTTCGGTGCGGCCTTCGTCGCGCCAGAGCCGCTGTAAGCGCCCATATTCCACCAGATTGCGTAGCAGCGCCGAGCTAATAAACTGGCCGTGTTGCTCAAGCAGCGCTACTTCGTTGAAGAGTTGCGGCGCATCGGCCCAGTGAAAGGTATCACCCAGCAGCGATAGCTGGTCGCCCACACGCCGCTGGCCGGTTGCGTCGTGCCAGGGCCGTAGCTGGGCCTGGGCCAGCAGCTCGTCGGTGGCAGCGGCAGCACGCCCTAGCGAGTAGTGCGGCCGGGCAAAAAATAACCCAGCCGAACATGTAATACCTGTATTCTTCCCGGTTGCCTGCCCCAGCAATGCGTGCCAGTCCAGGGCTAGCGGCGTAGCCTGATCCCATGGCCCAATGAGCAAGGTAGCGCCGCCCATATGCAGGGCCGCAAAGTGCTGGTAACGCGGTTGCTCTAGTAGCTGTTGCAAACCTGCCTGGCGTAGCCGTTCCAGCTCATAGCCCAGTGTCATAACCTGGGCGGCGCTATCGTAGCCATCAGCGGTGCGGCTCAACCGCTGTAGTAGCATGGTGTTTGACTGATCGAGCGCTACCTGTAGGTAGCCAAGGTGTGCCCGCCCACCTGATTGTGCGCCCAGTTCAGTAATGGATAATGGTGCCCCGGCTTCGCTATGCGGGAGATGCCCGGCGAAATAGGGTTGGGCCATTCCATTAACGGCCCTGTTGTGCTCAGTTGTTTCATGCTGTAATAGGATATATGACGTGCCCAACGGCTGTGAAGTCACGTGCGTTACGGGCAGCAATGCCCAGCCGGGTAACAGCTCGAACGAACCGGCGACTGGCTTGCGGTGGAATGCTAATGCCTGGGCAGGTGCCAGTAGCTGGTGCAGGCGTTCGTCGCGGGAACAATGTGAGCATAGCCCATTTGGCTGTGTACCAGGGAAACGGCCACAGCCCGTACAGGGCGGGTGTAGTGCAAAGCTATGCTGGCGGAACACAAAAGCATCTTCGTTCCAACCGGTAGCTGCTACCAGCGCGCGCTGCCCGGCTTGATAGCCAGCAGTATCGAGCGCCTGGGCTAGTGCGGCCACAGCTGCGCCGAAACCTGGCTGCCCATAGTGCCCAGATTGCAGCTGCACGCTGTGAACTGGCACGTGCGCTAGCGCCAATGTCAATTCGCCAGCAAAGGTGCTATGGAACCAGCTGCTAAGCTCGTTCCCCAGCTGCTCAACCGCTGTGTGGGTAGCAGGCGTATTTGCAGCCAGCAGGTACCAGCGCTCGTCATCGCGGAACACGATATTGCCATGCGGCACGCCGATGCGTTCGGCCAGCTCGCGGCCCAACGCCTCGGCGAGGGCAGCCAGATACGCCCCACGCGCCCGCAGCCGCCCAAGATCGGTTGCTGCGCCCAGGCAGTAGCCGCGCCCACCCAGCAGGCTTGCGCCCACAAGACAGTATGACGCAGCATTGTCGGTTGCATCCGATGCACTTTGCGCCAGGCAGGCCGCGAGGGCGCTCGTCAGACGGGCCTGTGCTGCCAGTGAAACATCGTCGCGGTGCGCCGGGAGGCAGTGCCCAAACTGCTCGATCCAGGTGAGCAGCTGATCATAAAGTTGGGCAAGACTGCTCGTGTCCACCGCCTCCGCTAGCGCATCGAGCGCGGCAAACATTCCGGCCAGGTATGCCATGCGCTCTGCTTTGGGTGGCACCTGCGTGGGCGCGCGCCAGGTTGGTAGCGGCGCAAGTGCGTGCCATGCTGCTGGCGGTTCGTCGCCATTCAACCCCAACCGCGTAAAGCTTGAGCGTAGTGGCCCTTGCACGAGCGGCACGGCAACATCACCAGCTGCATCACGTACCGCCTGGCGCACGAGCGCCTGCTCAGCTGGCTCATTTAATAGCGGCAGGGCACGCAGCTGCGCCGCGCCCGCAGGCAGCGTTGCTAGCTCGCTCGCTAGCGCGGGAAGAGCATATAGAAGCGCAGCAAGTGCGACGCGGTAGTTTGGTGCAGGTACCGGCATGGATATTTCCAGGTTAGGCGGCGAGCAACGCCGCTGAGTTATTTTCTGCTCGCATGTTGAACGGAGCTGAAGGCAAATTTGGGCTATGAATTTTCAGCGAGTTTTGGGCCGCTTGAAGGAAGCTCCCACGAACTATGAATGAAGGTAGTATTATTAGTGCTGGTCACGCCGATCTCACCCTAATATCGGTTTGATTCCTCATGAAAGGAAGCCGCATGCCAACATCGAGTGAACGTCAGCGGCTTATTGAGGCGTTGCGCACCCTGCCCGCGCAGCTTGAGGCGCTAACTGCTGGGTTGAGCGCCGCGCAGCTTACGATGCCCTACCTGGCTGGCGAATGGACTGTGGCCCAGAATATTCACCACCTGGCCGATTCGCATATGAATGCCTATATTCGCTGTAAGCTGATCGCAACGGAGGAACATCCGACGCTCAAGCCCTACGATCAGGATCGCTGGGCGGCATTACCCGATGGGCAGCACGCCGATGTCAGTGTATCGTTGGCGCTGCTGCGGGCGCTACACCAGCGCTGGGTGCTATTCTGGGAGCAGCTGCCCGGTGATGCCTGGGTGCGCAGCGGCCTGCACCCCGAAAATGGCGAGGTGTCACTCGATGATCAGCTGCGGCTGTATGCCGCGCATGGCCTCGGGCATCTCGACCAGATCACGCGCACGCTGGCTGCCCAGCCCTGAGGGCGACAAGGGGCAATCTCTCGTGGGAGAATGTGATGGCTGCCCGGCAATGTTGTGCTGACACCAGGCAGCCGCACTATGCAAACGTTGAGCTGGGAATTATTCGCTATCGGAGGCGCGGCGCACAACCCGCGCAAAGATGCGCTCCATCAGGCCCGGTGCCAGCGCAGTGAGCAGCGTTGCAAAGCGCAACCGCCCGTTCATAAACACCTCGCGCGGTTCGTGCCGGGCACCCGCGACAATCCGCTGCGCCACCAGCTCAGGCGGGTCGGCGCGGCGCGGCTGGTATCCTGCACGGCGGGTGCTGCCGCGCGAATTCTTGAAGAAATCGGTGTCGGTCTGGCCCGGTAGCACAGTTATGACGCGAATATGGTCGCGGGCCAGCTCGATCCGCGCATTGGCAGAGAGAGCATCGAGCGCAGTTTTGGTTGCGCGATAGCCCCCAATCGTTGGAATGGGCAGCTTACTGACCATCGACGACACATTGATAATCAGGCCGCCGCCAGGCTTACGCAAATGTGGAATAGCCGCCTGCATGGCGTATAGTGGCCCTACTACGTTGATGGCGAAAATTTCTTGAAATAGCTCGGGGCGCAGCGTTGCTACCGGCCCCGACATCCCTACCCCGGCATTATTCACAAGAATATCGATCGCGCCAAAGCGTTCGAGCGCGCGGCGTACCAGTGCCTCAACCTGTGCGCGGTCGGTTATATCTGTGGGAACAGCCAGGGCACGCTCGTGGCCCAGCTCGGCTTCGAGCGCTGCCAGCGGCTCAGCCGAACGTGCTGCGAGCACTACTTTTGCTCCGGCGGCCACAAACGCACGCGCGGTTGCCGCACCAATCCCCATCGACGCCCCGGTGATAATCACCACTCGATCCTGTATGTCCATCGCTTCTTGCTCCTCAAATAACAATTGCAGCGTACGGGCCTATTATGCTGCACGAATGCCAAATCGAAAAATTTGCTATAATCGGCCACTATGCAACTCACCAATAAAACGATCCTGTTTCTTATCGGTACGGCCATGCTGCTACCGCTGCTTGGGCTAGCCGCGTGGCTCTGGCAGCGCTTCTACCGTGATGATGAGAGCAACACTGCCCGGCGCGTGCTGAAGAATAGCGCGCTGCCAATTGTGGCCACCCTGATCAATAAAATCGTCGATCTCGGCTTCGCAGCAGTGACATTGCGCGCGCTGGGACTTTCCGGCAATGGCGCGTATAGCGTTGTTACGACGATCGTAAGCTTGTACCTTGTTACCATCACCAACTGGGGCCTGAACGACCTGACGGTGCGTGAGGTTGCCGCCGACCACACGCGGGCGCGACGCTTATTTAGTATTACGTTGCTGCTGCGCGGCGGGCTTTCACTGCTCATGGCACCCGTCGCCGCGTTAATAGTAGGCATTTACCAGCTAATTGGCAACCCGCTCAGCGCTGCCTCGGTTGTCGCGCTCGCCGTGCTCGTTCTTCATTTACTTCCCTCATCACTTGCGGCGGCTTGCTCGGCCTCGTTTCAAGCCTTCCAGCGCATGGAAATCCCGGCCTCGATTGCGCTCGTCACCAATGTGCTGAAGGTATTGCTCGGCACATTGATGTTCTTGCTGGTGCAAGATGTTGGTGAGCGCGTAATTGGCCTGGCGGTGCTGGCGCTGGTCGTCACCCTGTTCAACAGTATCATCTTTTTTGTGCTTCAGCAGCAGCTCCTGTTCCGCTTTCGGCTCGAATGGAACTGGCTCGAAGCGCGCGGGCTGCTGCGCGAAGCGTTCCCGCTCATGCTGAACAGCTTGTTGCTCGGCGTATTCTTCAAATTCGATGCGCTGATTTTGCGCGGCTATGGCAACGACGCGGTGGTCGGTGCCTACGATGCTGCCTATAAGTGGATTGGTATGACGCAGATTATACCGCCCTACTTTGTAGCCGCGCTCTTCCCGGTGCTGGCCCGTCATGCTGCCACCGACCGACCGGCGCTGCTGCGTACCTACCGCCAGGCGGCGACGCTGCTTCAGCTGCTGGCCTGGCCGCTCACTGTGGGCGTGATGGTGCTCTCGCCGCAGCTCATTTTGCTGCTGGGCGGCACTGCCTACCTCCCCGCCGCTGCCGTAGCCTTGTCGATACTGATCTGGTATCTACCGCTCTCGTACTTCAATGGCGTAACCCAGTATGTGCTGATTGCACTACGCCAGCAACACGCGCTTACCGTGGCGTTTGGGCTGGCGACCTTAGCGAATGTCACGCTTAATCTTGTGCTGATCTCGCGCGCCCCCGCCACCGGCTATGTGTTTGCCGCTATCGTCACCGTGATAACCGAAGTAGTGCTGCTGCTGCCATTCCTGCGCATTTTACGGCGCGAGGGTGCGCTGCTAAACCTGCTGGCGCTGATGTGGCGGCCAGCCCTGGCGGCGCTGGCAATGGGTGCAGCGATGCTGGCAGTTTATAACCTGGGGCCACAGGGCTTGCTGGCGACTGCGCTCGCTGCCCCAGTATACCTGGCTGCGCTCTGGGTGCTCGGCGCATTTGGCACCGAAGAGCGCGCGTTGCTGCGGCGTGTGTTGGGCCGCACCTGACTCTCCAGATTCTTACATCGTACCCGTGCGGCCTATGCTATACTAAATATATGCAAATACCATCGTACAGCAGCGACCAGGGATGGTGGTACCACACGCGCCGGATTGTATGGCCCGTGCTGCGCCAGATCATAGGCTGGTGCTTTATTGCTCTGGGCTTGCTTGGCCTGGTGCTACCAGTTCTACAAGGGGTATTATTTCTGGTGATTGGGGTAGCGCTGGTTGGCCGCCGCAATTGGCTCATCCGCCGCGCCACCATCGCCATGAAGCGCGGCTTACGGCGCTGGGCGCGGCACCCACGGCCATGGGTAGCCCGGCCAGGGCGGCTGGCGCTGCACGCCCAGCATGAGTGTTCGCGCCAGAGCCGACGCTTGCACCGCCGCCTGGCCGAGCGTATACATCAGCGCAGCCATCCTACGCGGCCACCCTTGAATTTGCCCTAATGGTCGCAGCTACGCCTGTGCCACACCCATCACCCAGCGAACAAAGTGGTTCGCACGATTAGGCGCATCGATACTCAACGAGGAGGAATCTCATGGCACCAGAGTCGGGCAACCCGTTCAAGAATGCCCAATACCAATTCGATATTGCTGCTGAAATGCTCGGGCTCGACCCGGGCCTGCGCCGCATTTTGCGCCTGCCCCAGCGCGAGCTCACCGTCAACTTCCCGGTGAAAATGGATAATGGCGATATCGAGGTATTTACCGGCTTCCGCGTGCAGCACAATATCACACGCGGCCCGGCGAAAGGCGGCATTCGCTACCACCCTGGCGTCACGCTCGATGAAGTGCGTGCGCTGGCGATGTGGATGACCTGGAAGTGCAATACCGTCAATATTCCCTACGGTGGCGCCAAAGGCGCGGTGATTTGCAACCCCAAAAAGCTTTCGCAGAATGAGCTAGAACGCCTGACCCGGCGCTATACCAGCGAAATATCGCTGCTGATCGGCCCCGACCGCGACATCCCCGCCCCCGACGTTGGCACCACCGACCAGGAAATGGCCTGGATTATGGACACGTATTCCATGCAGGTAGGCCATACCGTGCCCGCGGTTGTCACGGGTAAACCGATCAATGTTGGTGGCTCGCAGGGGCGCATCGAGGCACCTAGCCTGGGCCTAGTATATGCCTTGCGTGAGGCTTCACACTACCTGAGCATGGACATCACCAACGCAAAAGTCGTCATTCAGGGCTTTGGGCACGTTGGCAGTATCTGCGCCCGCGTGCTCGACGAGTTCGGCGCGCAAGTAGTGGCGGTGAGCGATACCAGCGGCGGCATTTATAACCCTCATGGCCTGCCCATTGCCGATTTGCTGGCCTACAAGGCGCGCACCGGGGCAGTAACAGGCTTCCCCGAAACCGACGCAATTTCCAATGCCGACCTGCTTGAGCTGGAATGCGATTTCCTCATTCCCGCCGCACTGGAAACCCAGATTACTGCCAAGAATGCGGGGAATATTAAGGCGCGGGCAATCTGTGAAGCCGCCAACGGGCCGGTGACGCCCGCTGCCGATGAGATTCTGTATGATAATGGGGTCTTTGTGATCCCCGATATTCTGGCTGGTGCTGGTGGCGTCATCGTCAGCTACTTCGAGTGGGTGCAGGGCCTGCAAGAATTTTTCTGGACTGAGCGCGAGGTGAATGCCCAGCTTGAACGTGTGATGGTAAACGCCTTCCAGCAGGCACTACGCAAAGCCCAGGAAAAGCGGGTTCAGCTGCGCACCGCCGCCTACCTGCTGGCCGTCGATCGTGTGGCGCGCTCAACGCTGACGCGCGGCATCTACCCTTAAGCGCGTTTTTCGGCACAAAGCACACAAAGAGCACGAAGGATAGTAGTTCTATCACGTTCGTGCTCTTTGTATGATGTTTAGCAAGGGAATGAGCGGCACACTATGCCCGATAAGCGTGCTAGCCTGGGCAGTTTTGGCGAACAAATTGCCGCCAATTACCTTACCCGCCAGGGCTATCGTGTAGAAGCACGTAACTGGCGCTGTGTCGCTGGCGAGATCGACCTGGTGATGCGCGACGGCAGAACCCTGGTATTTGTCGAAGTGCGTACACGCCGCAGCGCACCAGCGGGCACAGCCGAAGAATCAGTAGGCACTAGCAAACGCGCGCGCCTCGCAGCGCTGGCATATGCCTACCTCGAAGCGCATACCCTGCCCGAGGCTACTCCCTGGCGTATCGATGTCGTCGCCATCGCCATCGACCGGGCCGGGCGGGTGGCACACATCAATCACATTCCCAATGCGGTAGAAGAAGGCTAGCCGTTCTTCGGCTCCCACACCTCTTCCAGCACACAATTCCAGGGGAACTTAAACTCATCGGCTGCATCGTACACATGCGATTGCAGGTTCACGACGATCACTTCTGGCATGCTCAGCGCCTTCCAACCGTGCATAATCATCGGTGGGATTTTGATCAGGCGTGGCCGCTGGCCGCCCAGAATTATCGGGTTCACATGCCCGAAGGTCGGCGAATCGGGCCGAATATCGACCAGTGTGACCTGTAGCTTGCCGCGCGTTACCGTGAACTGGTCGGTGTGAATATCGTGCAAATGCCAGCACTTCACCACACCATAGTCGGTAGCGCTCTGATAGACATGCGCGGGCATCACCATGCCCTCGGCTTCGATCCATGGTCGGCTCCACAGCTCAATCACATCGCCGCGCCCATCGACATGCGCCTGCAGGTCTTTGACGACCACGCCCTCAATCGTGGGTGGGCGCGACGCCGGGAAGATATGATAGTTCAGGCTTTGCAGCCATTCGATGGTTACATCGCGGGCGTGCTGGGGTCGTGTTTCGTATTGCACAGCGCTCATTCCTCTAATTGCTCCTTGTGTCGTTTCCAGGCCGCTGCTGGCGCATTATAGCAGAGAAGCAAAAACCGAGAAGCGAGAACATGGGCATACAGTCGTTCTCGCCTCTCGGTTTTTCATGCGCTTGCCGCCCAGCTACACAAGCAGGCTCATGGGAGCCTCAAGCAGCTTGCGCAGCTCGGCCAGATATTGAGCCGCCACGGCCCCATCGACGATGCGGTGGTCGGCGCTGAGCGTCACATTCATCACTTCGCCCACCACAATTGCCCCATCGCGCACCACCGGCACCTGCCGCACCGCGCCCACGGCGAGTGATGCAACCTGCGGCACGGTGATGATTGAGCCGAATTCCACCACGCCATACATGCCCAGGTTGGTTACCTGGAAGGTTGCGCCTTCAAGCTCGTTTTGCTTGATCTTACCCTCGCGCGCGCGGCCAGCCATATCCTTCACTTCGGCAGCGATCGTGCCAATGCTCTTTTTATCGGCATCTTTGATTACGGGCGCAATCAGCCCATCGTCGAGCGCAACCGCCACACTCACATTTACCTGATCGTGCCTCACGACGCCCGGCTGGCCTTCGCTGGTGGTAGCGAAACTGGTGTTCACCACTGGCAGCTTCGCCAGCGCTTTGGCCGCCGCCTTCACAACCAGGTCGTTCACCGAAACTTTTACCGCCGCCGCGCCGCTCTCGTTGATCTGCTGGCGCAGTTTCATCGCCGCGCCCATATCAACTTCGACCGTGACATAGATATGCGGGATACCCGGCTTGGCGTCGTTCATCGCGCGGGCAATCGCGCGGCGCATGCGGCCAAGTGGCTCGGCAGCGGCATTTGGCGTAGGGGCCGGTGCTGGGGCTGGGGCTGGTGTGGGTGCCGAAACTGGCGCGGCGGCAGCTGGCTGCGGTGCGGGTGCAGACGCGCTAGCCGGGGTTCCGGGCTGAAATTCTTCGACATTTTCCTTGATGATGCGCCCGCCTGGCCCGGTGCCTTGCACCAGTCGCAGATCGATACCACGCTCGGCAGCGAGTTTGCGCGCCAGTGGCGAGGCTTTAATATGATCATCGCCCTGCCCATTGCTCGGTGCGGCAGGCGCAGCCGGTGCTGGCGCAGCTGATGCGTCAGGGGCTGGCGCGGCAGCCGGTGGAGCAGCAGCGGGTGCGGAGGCACTGGCGGCGGGGGCGGCTCCATCGCCAATAATGGCGATAACCTCGCCAATTGGCACCACTTTGCCCGCCTCGACGAGAATTCGCTGGAGTGTCCCACTCTCAAACGATTGCAGCTCCATCGTGGCCTTATCGGTCTCGATCTCAGCAATGATCTCGCCATCGGTGATCTTGTCGCCTACTTGCTTCAGCCACTTCCCTACCGAGCCTTCAGACATCGTATCGCTGAGCCGTGGCATGGTTACTTCGGCCATTGCTTGCCTCCTTCCAGCACCCGCTTGATTGCCCGAATTAAGTCTGGCGCGCCTGGCTTCGATGCCTGCGACAGCTTCGCGGCGTAGGGCAGCGGCACTTCAACACCGGCTACCCGCAGCACTGGCGCATCGAGGTAATCAAACGCGCCTTCTTGAATTGTCGCGGCAATCTCCGCCCCGATACCATACGAGTACCAATCTTCTTCCAGCACCACGGCCCGGTTGGTTTTCTTCACCGATTCGATGATTGTTGTGCGGTCGAGCGGGCGTAGTGAGCGCAGGTCAACCACCTCAACGCTGATGCCTTCTTGCGCGAGGTTCTGCGCCACCTGCAGCGCGACAACCGTCATACGCGAGTAGGACACCACGGTCACATCGGTGCCAGCGCGTTTCACTTCGGCCACGCCAATCGGCAGGGTGTAATCCTCATCGCGGGGAACTTCGCCCTTCGTATCGTACAGCGCCAGGCTTTCGATAAAAATAACCGGGTCGTCGTCGCGCACAGCCGACCGCATCAGGCCTTTCACGTCGTAGGGCGTTGCGGGGGCAACCACCTTCAGGCCCGGGCAATACGCGAACCAGTTCTCGAAGCTTTGGGAGTGCGTAGCCGCAAGCTGGCCCACACCGCCTGAAGGGGTGCGAATAACCAGAGGCACGCGTACTTGCCCACCAAACATGTAGTGAATTTTCGAGGCGTGGTTCACGATCTGGTCGATTGCCACCAGAATGAAGTTGATCGTCATAATTTCGACGATCGGGCGCATGCCGAGCATTGCTGCGCCCACGGCCAGACCAACAAAGCCTTCTTCCGCAATCGGCGTATCGACGACGCGGTGTTTGCCAAATTCGCTTTGCAGGCCCTCGGTAATGCGGTACGAGCCCTGGAACTTCCCAATCTCTTCGCCCATCAGCACGACATTCGAGTCGCGCGCCAACTCCTCCCCCAAGGTATCGTTTAACGCCTGACGATAGGTCATGATAGCCATGGGTTAGCGCCCTCCTTGTGCATTCTGGGCAATGATTGCGGCCTCGGCGCGGCCGGGCGTATTCGGTACCGGCGTTGCATACATATAGTCGAAGAGATCTTCGATCTTTGGGTTCGGGCTATGCTCGGCGAAATCAATCGCCTCTTGCACTTCCTGGTCGATGCGGCTGGCAGTTGCCTTGAGCCAGGCATCATCAACCACACCCGCCAGCACGAGCTGGTGTGCAAAATGCGGGAGCGGATCGTTCGCATTGCGGCCCTGTTTCACGGCCTCGGGATCGCGGTAGCGATCGGAGTCAATTACCGAGTGGCCGCGAAAACGGAAACTAACGGCCTCAAGAATAGCGGGTTTCTTCTCTTGCTCGGCACGCTCTCGCAGGCGGCGCGTAGCATCACGCATAGCCAGCACATCGGTACCGTCTACGCGCTCGCCATGCATGCGGAATGCACAGCCGCGCTTATAGAGATCTGGCTCGGCGGCACCTTCATCCACGGTCGTGCCCATGCCATAGCCGTTATTCACAACCAGGAAGATAACGGGCAAATCCCAGAGTGCGGCAAGATTAAGCGATTCGTGCCAGGCGCCGATATTGGTCGTTGCATCGCCCATCTGGCATACCACCACGCCGGGTTTGCCCTGATATTTCAGTGCATAGGCCGCGCCAGTAGCTAGGGGAAGCTGGCCGCCAACAATGGCATAGCCGCCCATAAAATGGGCTGTAGCATCGAATAGGTGCATCGAGCCGCCACGGCCACGCGAAACGCCGGTTTCCTTCCCAAACAGCTCGGCCATTACCGGGCCTGGCGCAACCCCGCGCGCAATAATATAGCCGTGCTCGCGGTAATTGGTAAAAATATAATCCGCTGGTGTAAGCGCCGCCATTAATCCAACAATCGTCGCTTCTTCACCCAGATTCAGGTGGCAGTAGCCGCCGATTTTTGCCTTCGTGTACATCTCGCTCGTGCGCTCTTCAAAGCGACGCAGCAACAGCATTTGTGCATAATATTGCTGTAGCTCCTGCGGGTTTTCGCTCGATAGATCGCGCCCGGCCGGCTCCGCGCCCGTAGTAGGCTGATTGGTTCGTTTGGCCATGAAATATGCTCCTTTATGCCGTTCAAGACACACCAGAACACAGCGGGTGCCTCCTTACCCACTGTGTGCCCCCAGGCATGTCAAATGCCCATCACATACCAGGATGCATGGTCTCGTGTGTAAAAACACTCTTGGGTGCGTGGCAGCGTGGGCATTGCTCCGGTGCATCTGGCCCGCGCACAACTTCGCCACACACGGGGCATACCCAGCGCATGGCAATCTGTTTGATCAGATCCGAGCGGCTTACAATGCCCACCAGCCGATCGCCGCGCAATACTGGCACCCGGCGAATCCGCCGATTGGCGAGCAGGTGCGATACTTCTTCCACATTCGTATCTTCGGTGATACTAATGACCCCACGGCTCATAATATCAGCCACGGTGTTGCCCTGCTTCGAGATAAAGTCGTATTCAGTCACCAACCCCACCAGTGCGCCTGCTGCATTCACTACCGGCAGGCCGCTAATGCGGTGGCGGGCTAACACGCGAGCAGCATCTTCAATCGTGCTATCTTCGAGCACGCTGATCACATCAGAGGTCATAATTTCACGCACTTGCATTGCTATCTCCTCATATGATAGGCAGGCGGGTTGAAATACCGGTGTTACGATTGCAGTGATGTATACCGATTGCCTGGCTGAATCCCCTGGATGACATGTACCAAGTCGGGCAGACTCAGGTGCGAGGGCACGCGCGGTGGGGCTTTGGGGCTACCGCATAACAACAGCCGTGTGCTTGGGTGTAAATACCAATCGGCGTCGCCATCTATAACACGCAGATCATGATAGATGGGTGTCAAATCCACATCCGAGCGCGCCTGGGCGGCAATGCCCATCCAACCGTGACCGTCGCGGTAAGCATAGAGTATCGCGCCATGGCGGTAGGCTAGCTTGCTCGATCCGCCATCATCACTTTCCATGGCAATACCTAGCCCCCAACGAGTATCAAATTCGACGCGCTGCGCAAAGGCACGCTCAAGCCGAATCTGGCGCGACTCTTGCTCGTACCAGGCATCGAGATTGGGCAGCATCGCAAAGGCAACATGCCGGGGCCGATTGGGAAAGAGCAGGTTATAGCCGGTAATGAGCGCGTTAATATTGAAGAAGCCCATCTCACTGGCGGGGGCCAGCGCATGATCGATCTGACACACTTGCCGCACTATACGTTCAAGTGCCGCATCGTAGGGTGCGACCGCGCGCCGCACCAGCTCAGCCGAGCACAAGGTGCGCGCCTTGCGCTGATGATGGTCGAAGCGACCGCCGCCAGTATCAACATGAATAATTCGTGGGTTTGAATCGACAGGCTGGTTCTGCCAGGTTGTGCCAGCCGGGACAAACTCAAGCTCAGCGCTGGCTGCATTATCAAAACGGATCAACATCCATATGGCAGTCAGGCAATCAAGGTCAGGTGCGAGATGTCCTACAATCGTTAAGGGCTGCGCCAAGAAGCCGCGCTCGCTTTCCAGTTTGTGTACTGTAGTAGACGTATGAGGCCATGTGGGTAATATAGTATGACGCATATGCGGCAGCATCGCCCCAGTGGCATATGCCGCCCGCATAAAACGCGACAATTCTGCGGTGTGATGCTAAATATAGGCCAAAAGTATAGCAGAAAGGGGTGGGGTGCGCAACTAAATGTCTACGCCAAGCTCATATTGCTGCAATGATGGCGCTCTGCCGTTTTCTAGGTCGGTGCCTGGATGTGCGGTGTATCGTCCAGGTTCCGCCAAATACGAATAATACTGATTCCTTGGCTTTTCTCGTGCAGGGCCTGGCGTAACCGCCCCGAAACCCACTCATACAACAAATGATGCACCAGATTTGGTTTAATATAACGTTTATAGAAACAGTAGCGGCAACGAAAGTGTGTTCACCGGCTCGCACATCCAGGGATGGAGAGGCAGGTTCAAATCCTGGCGTTGCCACCAACGTAAACGCGGTACCCAAGCTTCGGGTACCGCGTTTGGTTTCATGGCTTCCGCAGGCACATCTACAACAAACGAACGTCCTGCATTTGTATGCGCTTATGAAGATAGCAGCTGAATCTTCGCTGGGCTTTCGGGCTGCCCACCCGTCAGCGCAATCTTCAGCACTTCGTCCATCGACGATACAGGAATGAGCTGTAGGTCGTCGCGCACTTTTTGCGGCAGCTCGCTAATATCCTTCGCGTTATCCTTGGGCAGAATGAACGTCTTGATACCAGCGCGATGTGCGGCCAGGGTCTTTTCCTTTAACCCACCAATTGGTAACACCTTGCCGCGCAACGTCACTTCGCCCGTCATTGCCACATCGCGCCGTACAGGTTTCCCCGTCATGGCCGATATTAGCGCGGTAGTAAGCGTAATGCCCGCCGATGGCCCATCCTTTGGTACCGCACCCTCGGGAACATGGACATGAATGTTGTGCTCGTCGAAGTAATTCGGGTCAACGCCGAGCTGCTCGGCACGGTAGCGCGCGTATGAAAGTGCCGCCTGCGCCGATTCTTTCATTACATCGCCGAGCTGGCCGGTAAGCTGCAAAATGCCCTTTCCGCGTACTGGCAGTACCTCAATCGAAAGCGTATCGCCGCCGGTTGGCGACCAGTACACCCCTGTTGCGACGCCGATTTCATCCTTCTCCTCGGCCAGGCCAAACGAGAAGCGCTCTGGCCCCAGGTATGCAACAATATCGGCCTCGTCGATCACATAATTAACCGGCGCTTCGCCACTATCGCTCGCCGCCGCCACTTTCCGCGCAACCTTGCGGCACAGGCTGGCCAGCTCGCGTTCGAGGTTGCGCACGCCCGCCTCGCGGGTATACTCACGAATGAGCTTGAGTAACGCCGCGTTCGTGATTGTCAGCTGCTCGGGCGTCAGGCCGTGGAAGTCGCGCTGCTTGCGCACCAGGAAACCCTGCGCAATGCCCAGCTTCTCATCTTCGGTATAGCCGCCGATCTCGATCACTTCCATACGGTCGCGCAGTGGCCCAGGGATCGGGTCGAGCTGGTTGGCGGTGGCAATGAATACGACCTGCGACAGATCGTAGGGGATTTCCAGGTAGTGATCTGAGAACGTATTATTCTGCTCGGGGTCGAGCACCTCAAGCAGCGCCGAAGTTGGGTCGCCACGGAAATCCTGCCCGATCTTGTCCACCTCATCGAGGATGTATACCGGGTAGCGCGATTTCGCGGTCTTCATACCCTGAATAATCCGCCCTGGCATTGCGCCAATATAGGTGCGCCGATGCCCGCGAATTTCGGCCTCGTCGCGAATGCCGCCCAGGCTTGTGCGCACAAAGGCCCGGCCCAGCGCGCGTGCGATCGAGCGGCCCAGGCTGGTTTTGCCCACACCGGGCGGCCCCACCAGGCACAAGATCGGGCTGCGCATGCGGCTGCCAGCCAGCTTACGCACTGCCAGATATTCGAGCAAGCGCTCTTTTACCTTTTCCAGGCCATAATGATCTTCATCAAGCACTTCCTGGGCCTGTGCGATACTAATCTCGCTAATCTCTTCTTCCGCCCACGGCAAGTTAATGATCCAGTCAAGGTAGGTGCGAATAACGCCTGCTTCGGGGCTATTCATTCCCTGCTGTGCCAGACGCTTCAGCTCGTGGGTGGCCTGCTCTTTGACATAATCGGGAGCTTTTAGATCGGCAATTTTGCGCCGCAGCTCGTCAATCGGGTCGTCGCTATCATCATCTTCGCCTAGCTCGCGGCGAATAACGCGCATTTGCTCGCGCAGGAAGTATTCGCGCTGGCTTTGATCAAGCACTTCTTTGGTATCTTGCTGAATCTTCTGGCGCAGCTTCAATAGTTCAAGCTGGCGCGCGAGCAACATATACGCCCGGCGCAGCCGCTCAACCGGGTCGATCTCGTTGAGAATATCGAGCCGCTCGCTAAACTCGAACGCTGGCGCATAAGTCACAATATCGGCCAGGTGGCCCGGCTTATCGATCCGATGGACAAATGCTACGGCATCCTGTGGTACCTCGCCCAGGTGATCAACAAACTCGTCTACCTGTTGCTTGACGGTATCCATCAGCGCTTCGACTTCCATACCCACTGGCTCGGCATCGGTGATAGGGAGGCAACGCACGCGGTAGAATGGATCGACCTGTACCGCGCTGATCAAATGCGCACGCACCAGACCTTCGAGAATAATACGAACAGTGCCATCGGGTAGTTTAATAAACTCTTCCAAGCGGGCAATCACGCCGATCGGGGGGAGCTGTTGCGGCTGGCCGTTTTTGTAGCCCTCAATCTCGTTCTCAGAAACGAAAATCAACAGCACTTCCTGATCTTCTTCCCATGCCTGCTCCATCGCACGGTACGATTTCCCCTGGCCTACCTGGAGCGGCACCGTCATATGGGGCATGATCACCATTTCTCCCAGCACTACCAATGGTAATTCGCGCTCGGGCGAAGCCGCCAAGGCCTCACCCATCAGCGTGTCGTGCTCGGAGGGCTGCTTGTGTTTAGTCATCGTGTATCCTCGCTTATCAGGCAGGTGCCCGCGTTGTTTCTGTATTTGGAATTAATCCCACTTTTACCGATTCTTAAGCCCATAATTTGTTCGTATACGTGCTCATGGTACCACATCTTTAGCGATTGTGAGCTGATTACAAGCTGAAAACAGAAATCTGTGATACTTCATCTTCTGCTTTCTACACCGATTATTTATCCTTTGAGGTTCGGTCGCTGCTTAACGTTCAGGGAATACTGATCTGTCCGCCTGGTGTAGCGCATTGCCCATCGCATCGAGCATAGCTCCCAGCAAGCGCCGCAGCTCTTGTAGCTCGGTGGGCGAGATATGGGCCAGTGTAGTCTGCATCGCTTCATGCCGGGCGCGCTCAATCCGTGTGAGGAGTATACGCCCACGTTCAGTAGCCGCCACTACCACCTGGCGCCGATCATCGTCGGGGCGTCCACGCTCAACCAGGTGCTTTTCGAGCAAGCGATCGACAACACCGGTGAGCGATGCTGCCGATTGGCTTGTAGCACGCGCTAGATCCGACATCTTGCACATGCCGCTGCAATAGCTCAAGTGTAAAAGGGTATAGTACTGCGGCACGGTGAGATCGAAGCGCTCTTCGGCCAAAAGCTGCATAAATTGGCGCTGGCCCAGCCAGCCAAGCTGAAGAATCGCGCGCTCGATTTGCATAAATGGATCATCGGCTGGTGTGGTCATAGATATTTCCTTATACCATCGATAAACCCATAATAATGTAAATATTTAATGCTATTAAGTATATCATTGGCTAGTAGGCGCGTCAAATGCCGCTGCCAGCCCGCGCAACGTTTTTGCAGAGGAATAAACCAGGGTCAATCGTTTCGATTCAATCACCGGGCTACCCTGGCTCTATTACAGCCCCGCCATCATTCCGATCACATCTTGCCCGCCAAAGAGTTCGCGCCGCGCTGTATGATGCTGCTGTGGGTAGGGATTGCAGTACAACGATGCGGGTTAAGGCGAAAGAAATGACATTACGCTCGATATTAATTGTGGATGATGAAGAGAATCAGCGCTTTGTTGTTGAGCAGGCTCTGCGCTCAACAGCATTTGATTGGAATATCTGTACAGCAGCATCGGGGCACGAGGCGCTTGAGTCGCTGGCCGGGCGCTCCCCTGATCTTGTAATTACCGATTACAACATGCCCTACATGAATGGCCTCGATCTTGTTGCACATATTCGGCGGCGTCAAATCGACACCCGGATTATTCTTATGACGGCTTATAGCTCACCCGAGATGCACGCAGCCGCCAGGCGCCTGAAAATCGATTATTGCCTGATTAAGCCGGTACGCCTCAACGAATTACGCCGCCTGGCAACTACTGCCCTTGAAGGATAATACTAGCGTTGTTTGTAGGGTTTTTGCTTACCTAAGCAACTTCTCTATGTTCATGGTCATTGGTTGTGCTACGGCGCAAATGAAGAAAAAGAATATTTTTCAGGAGCCTGACGGCCCCCGCAGCCCCCGCTAGGACAGCAGTATCACTGATACGGAAGCAAAACGCACGGAGCTGTAAGAAGCTACCGTGCGTTTGCACGACATACCGCAAATTGTCTACGCCTTCGCGCTTAGCGGAATTGAATAATTCGCAGGAAACTATCGGCTTTAAGCGATGCGCCACCTACCAGTGCCCCATCAATATCCGGCTGGCTCATAAGCTCATCGACATTATCGGGCTTAACACTACCGCCATATTGGATACGAATCTGGTCGGCAGTTGCCTGGTCATACAGCTCGGCCAGGGTGCCGCGAATAGTTGCGTGCATCGCCTGAGCATCGGCGGGGGTGGCTGTATCGCCCGTGCCAATCGCCCAAACCGGCTCATACGCAATGACAGTATTCAGTAGCTCGCTCGCAGAAACTCCGGCCAGCCCGGCTTTCACCTGGCCTACTACTACCGCTTCAGCCTGGCCTGCGTCGCGCTGGGGTTTGATTTCGCCCACACATAAAATAGGGCGTAGACCGGCGGCCAGGGCCGCACGTAGTTTGCGGTTAATGAGCTCATCGCTCTCGCCAAAAATCTGCCGCCGCTCGCTATGGCCCACAATTGCATACTGGCAGCCTACGTCCTTCAGCATTCCCGGTGCTATCGCCCCGGTGAAGGCACCCTGCGCCTCGTAGAATACATCCTGCGCCCCAAGCATAATCGGCGTCTCTTGCAGCAGCGAGCTCAGCGCGTGGAGTGCCGTATATGGTGGGCATACCAGCACTTCGCGATCGTGTGTGTCGCCAAGATCGCGCAGTAGCGCTTCAACCAGTTCTACCCCTTCACCAACAGTCTTGTACATTTTCCAGTTGCCAGCGATCAATGGTTTACGCATACTAGCTCCTTCTTAGGTTAACATGCTCAGCACAGTACGCAGCCCGGTATTGCTACTGAGCACAAAGGTGAGCAAAATCCCAATCGCAACCGTGATGCCAAACACCAGCGGACTCCAGTTCAGCACTTTTGCGCCATCAAACGGGCCAGCAGGTATCATATTGAACAGCCCAAGCCAGGCATTCAGGCTAAAGCCGACAATACACGTGGTAATAACGATATTCGGCACGCTCATCCGCGCCACAATAATCACCAGCAGTGCAATAAAGAATAATGCCGAAAGTACCAGGTTGGTGGCCGGGCCAGCGAGCGCGATCAGCCCACTCTGGCGCGGTGTGAGGTAGCCGCGATGCCACACGGCACCGGGTGCCGCGATAAAAAATCCGGCAAACGCGATGACAATTGATAATAGCAGCCAGGCGTTGTTTGCCACAAAATGCGCCTGAGCGCCATACTTGCGTGCGACAATTCGGTGGGCTAGCTCGTGTAGCACGAAGCCCAACCCACACACAATTGCGGATACCAGCAGGTTTGTAAGAAAGGTGCTGCTGAGAATATTACCAGCACCAGTTTGCAGAATAGCATAGGCTATGGTTGTGCCTGACCATGCTTTCAGCAGCTCAACATTATCATTCGCTTGGCCGTTGAAAACAGCTTCATCCGGCATTTGAAACATGCGATTCACAACTGCTCACTTTCCTCATTTACTCACAATATGCAATAGCCATTGAAGTATTTGCTCATTCCCAAGGGCAAATGTCAATACTAGCCCCACCGCTACTATCAGCCCATACCTCATTGGTTGTGCCTGCCAGCTCACCGCCCCGTCGAATGGCGCTACTGGTAGCAGGCTGCTCAGGCCGAGCATCGCATTCATGCGGAAACCAACATAGCCAGCATACAGCCACCATGGTGGTACGGCCACCTGGTATAGCATGACGACGCTCAGCAGCGCAAACCATCCTAGTGCTGCTGCCAGGCTAGCTACCGGGCCGGTCAGGGCGACCGTCGCCTGCTGGGCGCTACCATGGCGCGCACCAGTCCAGCTGATTGCCGGGGCCGCTATGAATACCCCGCCGCAAGCCAGTATGCTAGAAGCCACAGCCCAGCCAGCAATGTTGTTCAGATGAGCGTAGGCACCTGCACGCCGTGCAGCCAGTGCGTGCGCCCCTTCATGGATTGTTACTGCCAGCGCGGCATTCAGCCCGGCGACCCACAGCTTTTCCTGAAAGGCCGGGCAGAGCCATGCAAAGAACGGAAACTCAGGGCATATAACCTGTGCAGGCAGCCGTAACTGCCACAAGGCCCCACCCGCATGATACACGGCAAACGACACACTTACGCTCAGCCAATAGCCCGCTAGGTGCCGCCATACGCTCATGGGCGCGCATCGGGCGCGGGCTCATCATCTGCTGGGATGGAGCTACCGGCAGGCTGCCAGGCATGCGCGCCCAGCAAGGGCACAAACCGCACCTCGCCCAGGCGCTCAGTGTAGATTTGATGGTTTGTGCGCGTTAAGCGCAGCAGCAACTGGGTATCGCGCCCGCCTACCGGAATGACCAGCCGCCCACCCTCGCCAAGCTGTTGGCGCAAAGGCAAAGGCACCCATGGTGCCGCTGCCGAAACTGCAATTCCATCGTAGGGCGCATACTCAGGCAGGCCCAGGGTTCCATCGCCAGTGATTACATGCACATTGGTATATCCAAGTTGGTGCAATCGGCGCTCAGCCTCTTCGGCCAGCGCGGGTTTACGTTCGATGGTATACACCTCACCTACCAGCAAGCTCAGCACGGCAGCAGCATAGCCCGAACCAGTGCCAATATCGAGCACCCGTTCGCGCGGTGCCAGGCGCAATGCCTGGGCCATGAGCGCCACAATAAATGGCTGCGAAATCGTCTGCCCTTCGTTTATTGGCAACGCATGGTCGCCATACGCTCGCCTGCGCGCGGCCTCGGGCACAAACAAATGCCGTGGCACATAGGCCATTGCATCGAGCACCTGGGAATCGCGAATACCGCGCTGCTCAAGCTGCGTGCGAACCATTGCGCTGCGATCGTCTCGTGTATTCATAGTGCGCTCCTCGCCGATATTATACCGCAGCCTGCCAAATACGGCAGCACGTCGTATTCCCTGGCAAAATCGGGCTAAACTGGCGAGTCTATTGGGCACATTTTGTCGTTCATATGTTTGATATGGTAATACTCTGGTACCGCCCACCTGATACATTATCCCCAGTTAGTACTCGACATACGAACTGTGCCGCCACGTAGCGGCCTCATCAGGAAAGCAACAATGTCGCACAACATTTCAGATGCCGAGCTAGTTCTCCGTGCAAAGCAGGGTGACCATGGCGCGTTCACGCAGATCTACGAGCGCTATGCACCGGCAATCTATCGGTATATCTATTTTCGGCTCGGCGAGGCAGAGTTGGCAGAAGATCTCCAGGCAGAGGTTTTCCTTCGGATGTTCGAGGGGCTACATCGATATGAAGATCGCGGCTGGCCGATTTCGGCCTGGCTGTATCGCATTGCGCGCGACCGCACAATTGATGTGATGCGGCGGCGGCGTAACCGCCAGCAGGTGCCGCTTGATAATTGGAATGGCAGCTGCGAAGGCCCGGAAAATAGTGTGAGCGCACAGCTCGAATACGAGGAACTGACGCGTACACTCAATGATCTTACCGATGAGCAGCGGCAGGTTATTCAGCTGCGTTTCCTGTCCGAAATGTCGATTCAGGAAGTGGCGCAAAAACTTGGCCGTACTGAAGGCTCGGTTAAAGCGCTACAGCATCGTGGGCTACAATCGTTGGCGCGCCGCCTGCAGGCGCCAGTGGCCGCGTGCCCATAATTTCAATATTATATCTACGACGCATATATACTTCAGTAGCAATTACGCAATTAAGCAACGAATCTCCTTGTATGGAACTGGGCGAATAACCGAGTTCTATACAAGGAGATTTTGTATGCGTTCAGATCCACCTCAACAGTTGTGTGGTACACACCGCTTGCCCTGCGGATTGCAATGATCTAGCCCAAGCTTTGTTCTATAATACACACAAGGCGCAAGAGGATGTCGTACAAAATTCGGTTGCATATGTGTATCTCACACACGACGCATGACGCACTACAAAGCTAAATACTAAGCTCGTAGTGCGTAATACTACGAGCGAATTTGGTGTGAGTCGATTGCTCAATGCCAGTTAACAAAGGGGGAATCATGGCTTACAGTGAAGACCTGGCCCAGCGTGTGCGCGTCGCACTAGCCGAGCAGCCCGTTGTTGATGAAAAGAAGATGTTCGGTGGGCTGGCGTTTATGGTCAACAACCATATGTGCTGCGGTATTCTCGGCAGCGAACTGATGGTGCGGGTTGGCCCCGAGCGCTACGCCGAAGCACTCGCCCAACCCCATGCGCGCGTCATGGATTTCACTCACCGCGCCTCACGCGGTATGGTCATGGTCGACGCTGCCGGGCTGGCTAGCGACGCAACCCTGAACGAATGGGTGGCGCGGGGTTTGGCATTTGTGCAGGGGCTACCGCCAAAATAACCCAACGTGCTGGGACACGATGGTATTATGCTACACCACCACAATCGGCATATCGGCTGGGCACGGCCGCGCGCGTGGTGCCTGCGCGGCGCTGAATCGCCACAATCCCATCGTGCAGCGCCTCGACATCGGCGGCGTCGTTGTAAATCGCAAAGCTGGCGCGCGCGCTGGCGGTCAGCCCCAAGCGGCGGTGCAGTGGGTGCGCACAGTGCCGCCCCGAACGAATCGCAACGCCGCACTGGTCGAGCGCCAGCGCCAGATCTTGCGGCGCGATGCCCTCAACCGTAAAGGTCACCACCCCGCTGCGCAGCTCGGGGTCGCGCGGGCCGAAAAGCTGCACGCCGGGCAGCTCGCCCAGCAGCTCAAGCGCGTAGGTCACCAGCTCACGTTCATGTGCTCGCACCCGCTCCATTCCGATCGCTTCAAGGTAATCAATCGCCGCGCCCAGGCCAATCGCCTCAACAAACGCGGGCGTGCCAGCCTCGAATTTCAGCGGCGCGGCTTCCCATTCCACCGCATCGAAATCGACCTCGCGCGCGACATCGCCGCCGGTGAGGAAGGGCGGCATGGCGGCCAACAGATCGGCGCGGCCATACAGCGCGCCAATGCCGGTAGGGCCAAGCATTTTGTGGCCTGAAAATACCAGGAAATCGGCTCCGAGCGCCTGCACATCGACGGGCAGGTGCGGCACCGACTGGCATGCATCGAGCACCACCACTGCGCCTACGGCATGAGCGCGCGCGATAATCGGGCGCGGGTCGGTGATGGTGCCGAGCACATTCGAGACGTGGGCAAAGCTCACCAGGCGTGTGCGCGGCGTAATCAGCGTGTCGAGCGTGCGCAGATCGAGCGTGCCATCGGGCGTGAGCGGGATACGCTTTAGTACCAGACCGCGCTCGCGCGCCAGCAACTGCCAGGGCAGATCATTCGCATGGTGTTCTAGCTCGGTCAGCACAATTTCATCGCCGGGCTGCAAGAAGGTGCGGCCATACGAGTAGGCCAGTAAGTTCAACGCTTCGGTGGCGTTGCGCGTAAACACGATCTGCTCAGGTGTGGGTGCATGAATGAACGCGGCTACCTTGGCGCGCGCAGCATCGTATAAATCGGTGCTGTGTCGGCTGAAGGCATAGGCACCACGATGTACATTTGCGTAGCTGGTGCGATAGAGCGAATCCATTGTTTCGAGCACCTGCACCGGCTTCTGCGATGAGGCCGCGCTATCGAGGAACACCAGTGGACGCCCATGCACCAGCTGCGCCAGCGCTGGAAAATCGCGGCGAATGCGTGCGACATCGATGACCGCTTCAGGAGCCGGAAGCGCGAACGAACTCATGGCTTGCACCTTTCTGCCGATTACAGCACATAAAAACACTCACCGTGCTGAACGATGAGTGCTTGAAGCCGCATGCCAACAAAAATCCCTTTCCACAAACATATGGAAAGGGCGTGACAACTCTGCTCGCCTCTCATCTTCCAGTACATACTGCCGGATTTGGCACCCTAATGATCAAAGCCCGAGCGTTGCATTTTGGTGTGACGTTGCTGTCTCACACAACCGCAAACTTTGGCTCCTTTCCAGGGTTGCCGAGGCTTCACAGGGCCGATCCCTCCACCTCTCTGGATAAGAGTATGCGCATATGCACTTGTTAACGAGCGTAATGATACGCGAATTACTCAAGATTGTCAACTTTGTTATGCGCTCCTGCGCTGCCGCACAAGCCGCCGGAACGCGCTATCATAGCGCTATACGTGTAGGCTAGCGACCGCAAGGAGGCGTGCTATGCTGGCTGCCCCACCATTGGTTCTTCCCGCCGATCGCCCGGTGCTGCTGCTCGACATTGACGGCGTCATTAACGTATTCCAGTGCTCACTGGCCCGCGAAACCCAGGTTGCACCACACTTACCAATGCTGAAGCTGCTGCCGGGCTTGAACGATTGGCTGGCGCAGCTCGACCATGCGTTTTATATTGTGTGGTGCTCGCACTGGGGTGCGCTGGTGAATATCGACGCGGCGGCGGCATGGGGGCTCGCGCCGCGCCCACTCATTGCGCCGCTGCCCGAAGCAGCAGCCCACCCCGATTGGAAGGCGCACGCGGTCCGGCGCGTTTTTGCTGATTGGGACGGGCCGATCGCCTGGGTAGAGGATGGCTTTACATCACAAGCACATACCTGGGCCGCCGCGCGCCTGCGCGCCCGCCGCCCGACCTGGCTCGTCGATGTGCGTGACACCGGGCTAACTGCCGAGGTCACGCAGCTACTGCTTGAATGGGCCACGATGATAGCGCAACAATGATAGGACTTTCGCTTACTTGTTTATTTGCCTACGGCAGCATGGTACTTTTTTCGTTGTTGGTGATGTTTTGCGCGGAGCGCAAAACATCACCAACAACATGAAGAATTTGCTTGAGTAAGCGAAAGTCCTGAAGCGGTGGCTCCTTCTTACGGCGCGCTGCCACCGCTTTGTCCTGGTAGCCAGGCCAGCGGCGAGGCGAAATCGACTTGTGCGACGATCCGTTCCCTTGGTCCCTGGCTGGGCCGCCAGCGCCAGACCTCTCCTGCCACACCTTCTGTGCCAAAGGGCTGATCTGATGGTAGATCAGGCTTCCAGCCTGGTGGCAGCAGCACCGCCAGATCATCGCCGCCAGGCGCCCACGCAGCCGCCTGGGCGCGCGCGAGCCTACCAACCACTTGCCCTTGCGCAGTGATAGAACCATCGGGGAGCGCGATTTCGTGGGTGCCGCCAAGCTGCAATACCGACACCGACCAGTTATCGTAGCCACCGAAGCCGCGCGCATCACTGAAATTATTTTCGACGATCGCCACACTGCCACCAGTAGGCGCGAATTGTGCTGGCAGCAGCCAGCCTGCGCCGTCGTTGAGCGGCTGCCCTTTGCCCGCGAACGAGCCGCTTATTTCAGTCATCGCCAGATCAACCAGCGCGCGGTAGCCAATGAAGCGCTGGTAGCTCAGCTGTGTGCCGTCTGGCGACCAGGACGGGGCATACACAAGTAGTCCCTGCTTGTTGGGCTGGGCATTCGGCGCGGCGTTCGCAGTAGCGAAATCCCAGCCGTTCTGGCCCTGGCGATTGATCAGGCGAATAGCGTTGGCCGCGTTCGGTGTTGCGGCACTATCCTGACGCATGCTCGGCGGCGTGGCATAGGCAATGCGCTTCCCATCTGGCGAGATCGCCGGGTCGCAGCCTGGGCCGAATTTCTGTGCCGTCTGGTCGGCAAGCGTGCGCACATACACCTGGCTGACCGCGCACCAGGCCGACCATTCGAGCCAGCTGTGTGCGTAGGGGGCGCTTGAGGCCGAGGTGGCATAGGCTAGCGCTGTTCCATCGGGTGCCCAGGTGGGTGTGGCTTCGACCAGGGTGTCGCCATCGCTGGTGATTTGTCGCAGCCCGCTGCCATCGCGCCCTACCAGCCAGATATCGATGCCGCCAGGAGTGGCATTCTTGCCAAGATTGCGAATGAGCGCGATGGTACGAGCATCAGGTGTGGGTAGGAACTCGGTTACATTCTTCGCCAGGGTGCGCTCGGTGCGGGTGCCAAGATCGAATGCAATCAGTGTGTTCTGGCGTAAGAACAGGAGCTCGTCGTTCAGACCGACGGCGGGCGCACTGGTAGGCTGGGCGGGTGAATCGGTTGACAATGGCGGCGTCGTTGGTTCAGCGCTTGCGGCAGGCATAGCGCTCGGCTCAATCGAGGGGATAATTGTCGCCACAGCTGCGGTTGGTTGTACAGTTGTAGCTGGGACATTGGTTGGCGCGGGCGGAACAGTTATGCCGGGGCTTACCGTCTGAGACTGCGGCGCGCCTCCGTCACAGGCGGGCAATAGCACAGCCGCAACACAGAGACATATGAGTCGACGTATATTCATTGGGGGCCTCACTTGGTGCTTGGGCGAGGGCGGCGATGTTCAGGTGGATGTGCCTGTATTGTAGCACGCCCATCATACTCTATCAGCATAGGGTATGCCGCCACCACAATGCAGCGGCAGAACCACCCCGGTTCTGCCGCTGCATTGTGGTGTGTGCACTGCACCAAAGGTTATGAAGCGTTCGCGTCTTTACAGGTGGACTGTGTGGCACAGCTCCTGTGGGCGCTACCTCACGAGCAAGGTTGTTCTAACTGATACTGGCGAATCTGGTCGCAAGTGAGCTGTGGCTGATAGCGATGTGTCAGAATCCATTGGACGAGCTCGGCGTGCGCATCGACCCGCCAGAGCATGAGCGTCTTATCATTTGAGGCCGAGATGGCTGATCGTCCATCAGAGGTAAATGCAACCGCACGCACCGAGGCAGTATGCCCGGTATAGCGCCGCACAATCTCGCCGCTTGAAAGATTCCACAGCAGAATGTATCCATCGTCCGAACCTGAAAGGGCTTGGGTTCCATCAGGACTGAAGGCCACATCCCAGATACTGCTGGTGTGGCCCACCAGGCGCTGGAGCGCCCTCCCCGATGCGATATCCCAGAGAATAAGCACCTTATCATCCGAACCCGACAGCGCGCGTGTGCCGGTGGCATCGACTGCCAGCGCCCGAATGCTCGAGGTATGGCCTTTGAGAGTCTGGAGGGGCTTGCCGGTGGCAACATCCCAAATGATCACCGTCTTATCGGCAGAGGCGGAGAGCGCCAATTGACCGTTGGGCGTAAAAGCGACTGCGTATACCTTGGCGGTGTGGCCCTTGAAGGCACGGATCATCGTGCCGCTTGCCACATCCCACAAGGCCAGGTTAGTATTCTTGCTGTCTGAGCCATCGTTGCCCGAACCCGAGAGCAACATGCTGCCATCAGGACTGAATGCCAGTGCGCTGATTTCCTTGGTATGCACCGACTTATCTTTGTTCAGCACCTTGAGCACGTTGCGAGTGGTAAGATCCCAGAGAATAATCGTGCCATCGCGCTCATTCGCCCCCGAGGCCGCCATCTGCTCATCGGCGCGTAATGCCAGGCTGCCAATAGCGTCGTTATGGCCATTCAGCGAATAAAGCGGCTTGCCGGTGGCAACATCCCAGATAATGATTGACCTATCACCCGAGCTAGACAGGGCACGGGTGCCGTCTCGGCTCAGCACCACCCGATTGACTCGATCGACATGCCCAACAAATGTGCGAATAGCAGCACCATTTGTCAAATCCCACAGCCGCAGCGTGTTGTCGAATGATCCGCTGAGGACGCTCTTTCCATCGGGTAGGAATGTCACGCTCTGGATATCGGCGCCGTGGCCGCGTAGGAAGAAGAGCGGCTGCCCGGTTGCAATATTCCATACGCCAATGCGCCCATCGCGCGACCCCGACAGTGCCTGCTTGCCGTCGGGGCTGAAGGCAATACTCCACACTTCCCTGGTATGGCCGCGCATCCGGCTGATGATCGCACCCGTAGCGGCGTCCCATAGGATAAGCGTCGTATCTGAAGAGCCTGACAGAATCGAGCTACCATCGGGACTGAATGCAACACTCTGCACAGTTTCGGCGTGGCCCTTGAATGGTTGACCGATTTGTTTGCCACTTGCCACATCCCACAGGATCAGGGTTTGATCGGCCGAGCCAGAGACAGCGCGCATGCCATCGGGGCTGAATGCGACAGCCTTCACTTCCTGGCTATGGCCAGCCAGCTGCCTGAGCGGCTTGCGCGTGGCAACATCCCAGATCATCAGCGTGTGATCATTCGATGCGGAGATGATTTTCGAGTCGTCCGGGCTGAAGACCGCCGCAAACACATCGCCTTTATGCCCACGCAGTGGCTCGCCGATTGGCTTCCAGGTCGCCACCTCCCAGAGGATCATGGTGTCGTCTTTCGCACCCGATACAGCCAGCCTGCCGCTGTGGCTCCATGCGATTGTAAACACGTCGTCGGTATGGCCTTCGAGCGTGCGCAGCCTGGTTCCAGTCTTCAGATCCCAGAGTATAATAGTGTTATCGCGCGAAGCTGAGAGTGCTTGGGTGCCATCAGGGCTGACGGCAACGCTCATCACCGGGCCGCTATGCCCGGTCAGCAGCTTGCGCGTACCGGGCGCATAGGCTGCCTGCGCCAATGCAAGCTGGGCGGCATTGGTGGGGGTGCTGGCCTGGTTGGCGCTCAGCGCCAGCGCTAAGGCAAGGTCGGTATTGCCTTCGCTCAGCGCGGCCTGTGCATCGGCCGCCAGGGTCAGGTTGCGCGCCTCGTTCGCACTTTGCTCGGCCCGCGCTTTCTGGTCGCGCGCTGCCGCCGCATTTTGCTCGGCAATGTTTTTCTGTTTACGGGCCTCATTCGCGCTTTGCTCGGCCTGCGCGGCGTTCTGCTCGGCGCGGCTGCGCTGCGAGAAGGCAAAAGCTGCCAGCAGCAAGCCGAGCACGGCGGCCGCCGAGGCCATGCCCACCAGCGCACGCAGAAAGGTTTTCGAGCGCTGTTCAAGTGCCTGCTCGCGCTGGGCGCGCACCAGTTCGGCAATGTTCTGTGTATCGCGCTCGGACAGGCTGGCATCCATATAGGCCCGCTCTTCGGTATTCAGCGCCAGATGCGTTTCGGCAGCCCAGGTTTCGAGCTGCGTTAGGCGCGCGCCGCTAGCCAAAAAGCTGCGTTCGCGTCCGCTGGCGGCCCATTCTGCCGCCGCCGCCCCTAGCCGTCGCTGCTGGCGCACATCATCGCGGCTGGCGTCGAGCCAGCTGCGCAACCGTTCCCAGGTGCGGATCAGCGCCTCGTGGGCTACTTCTACTGTCGGTGTACGGGTGATTTGGTCGCGGTCGCCGGTCAGCAGCCGATACTGGCTGTAGAGGTCGAGCACAGCATCAATCGGCGCTGCGCCAGTGCCGGGCGCGCTGGCGATGGTAGTCAATTCGCTGCGCCGTACCCGCCGCCGGGTATCCTCCACGCCCTCACCCAGAGTTACCAGCCGCAGAAAAATTTGGCGGGTAACTGCTTGCTGGGCTGTATTCATTTCACTGTACAGATCCTCGGCGCGACGAGCCAGCGCACCTAGTACGCCACCACTGGCCTGGTAGCTCGCGAGTGTGAGCAGTCGCCCTTGTCGCCGTTCAAACAGTTCTGTCAGGGCGTATTGCAGCAGCGGCAACGCGCCCGGCTGCTCATCGACATCCGCCACAATCGCTTCGACCAGCTCAGGTTCGGCGCGCAGACCGGCCTGCAGGGCTGGCTGCACAATTGCTTCTTTCAGCTCGTCGGCAACCATAGGCATCACTAGCTCGGTGCGCTCGCGCATCATAGTACTAAAGCCTGGGTAGAGCAGCGGTCGGTCGTAGAAATCAGCCCGCAACGTTGCAACCACACGCAAGCGGCTCGTGCGGTCGCTTGCAGCGCTGAGCAGCATGTTCATGAAATGACGGCGCTGCGCTTCATCGTCAACGAGCGTAAACAGTTCTTCGAACTGGTCGATTACCAGTACTACCTCGGTTGAGCTATCGCCGGGCAGAATCTGCTTGATCGTGTGCAACAGGCCGCGCGGATTATGGCTGAGCTCTTGGGTAAGGTTCGTGGGCGGATTCACTGCGATGCTTAGCAGGGCTTGGGCTAGGTTCTCGACCGGATTGCTACCGGGAAACAGCTCGACGACATACCACCGCTCGGAACCGTGGAGCGCACCTTGTTTGAGTGCGGGAATAAGACCCGCGCGTACCACGCTCGATTTGCCCGAACCCGAGGGGCCAACGACGGCCAGGAAGCGGCTGAACTCACCCGTCTCGCGCATCCGCTCTAACAGTGCTTCCACCAGCGTCTCGCGTCCGAAGAAATCGTTGGTGTCGGCTTCTTGGAAGGCGCGCAGACCTTTGTAAGGGTTGAGATAGGGCAATGTCTCGGGTTCGTGCTCAAGTGCAGGCAGCTCAATAATTCCGGTTTCATACGTTGAGCGACGCGCGCCGGGGCTGGGCGTGGGTCGTTCGGCGCCATAGGGTGGCCAGGCGGTTGCTAGCGGGGTAAGGCCCAAGGCCTGCTTGAATTCAGCCAGCATGCTGAGCACATCGGCGTAGCGCTCAGATGGCCTCTTGGCGGTGGCCTTTTGCAGTACGGCATTGACTGCAGGTAGCAAATCGGGCCGGTGCACGGTAATCGGTGGCATTGGCTCGCTTACATGCTTGAACATCAGTGCCAACGGCGTAGCCCCGGCGAAAGGTAGCTTACCAGTCAGAATCTCATAAAGCATGACGCCCATGCTATAAATGTCGGTTTGGGGAGTAATCGGCTGTGCTCTAACCTGCTCGGGTGAGATATACGCTGGGGATCCGACCACGCGGGTCTGGTCAGTCTGGTATGGAGAGGTGCGCTCGCCCAAGTCTTTCGCTATTCCGAAGTCGGCCAGATACGCATTGCCGTCTTCGTCAAGCAGAATATTCGCGGGCTTGAGATCGCGGTGAATGACGCCACGGCGGTGGGCAGTGGTCAGTGCGCCGCCGATCTGGTCGAGCAGGCGCATTAGCTGGGCGGCTGGTAATGGTTCTTGGTGCAACGCAGTGTGCAAGCTACCGCCGCGCAGCCAGCGCATAATAAGATAGGCGCCACTCGGTTCGCGCCAGTAGTCGTAGAGCGGCACAATTGCCGGGTGTTCCAGCCGTGCTACCAGTTGCGCCTCGGACTCGAAACGTCGAATGAACTCGGGGTGGTTGGCGTGCTGCGGTAGAATAATCTTGACGGCGACATCGCGCCCAACCGATGCTTGGTAGGCGCGGTACACCATACCATACCCACCCTCGCCTATCTGCTCGCGCAGCTCGTAGCCCTTCACCGCCTGTGATAATAATTCTTCGCTCATATGTCCCTTCTAGCAACACCAAGTTGGCAGAGTGCGATACTGCTCAGCAGGTACCTGCAAACTGCCAGGCTCTCATCTCTACGACTACTTGCGATGAGTTGATGCTAATCTAGTGGGAACTTGTCGTCGCGTCCACGATAGAGATTCACGAAGGTGGTGGGCGAACGTTGCACGAGCAATGAATAAATAGCTTTGGTGATTCGATAGAATCATACACCAGACACAGCGAAATTGCTATAGCCTCTAGCAGATCTTTCTATAAGACTTCTGGCATGTGTAACGGGTTTAGTGCAGCGTCGTGTACTGTAGAGTAAAAGCGAAGCGGGCACGCCTAAAAGATGTGTAGAGTTCCTGCTGTTGGCACTGCGTAGCGGCAGAACTACCCCGGTTCTGCCGCTGCATTGTGTGCACTGCACCAAAGGTTATGAAGCGTTCGCGTCTTTACAGTTGGTGGTTGGTAAATTGTACAGCTGCTGCTGTTCGCAGGTAAGCTCAGGGAAGGCGCGATTAGCTTTCGCCCAGGCAATAATTTCCGATAGCTGCTCCACCCGCCAGATACGCGTCGTGCCATCTGCCGATGCCGAAATCAGGCGTTTGTCGTTCGGGGTAAAGACGAGCTTATTCACGCCGCGGGCATGGCCCAGGAAGCTGCGCACCTTCTGCTGAAGCTGTAAATCCCACAGCTCTACCTCGCCCTCAACCGACATTGCCACAAAGCGGCCATCTGCCGAAATTGCCACCGCCGTCACCTGGGCGGATTGGGGCGGCGAGGTATAGGTGCGCTTGCCGGTGCTGAGATCCCACACAATAAATTTCGTACCAGTTGTACCGGCTACCAAGAACTTGCCATCGGGCGTCATGGCGAGCTGGGTTGATTTCCCGTCTTTGGCCAAATCCAGCTCGCCAGTTTTCTTGCCGGTTTCGAGATCATAGACCAAAATCTTCGCGCCAGCGCCAGTCGAGGCATAAATCTGCTTGCCATCGGGCGTGATGACAAGCGAGTTAATTGAGTCGTGGCGTACCTTATCCACCATCACGTCAGTGACTTTGTAGAGCGGCTCGCCGCTCGCGACATCCCAGACGATCATGCTAATGTTTTTTAAGTCCGGGTCGGTTACGCGCTTGTCGCTGTAATCATCGCCGCCAGGAATGATCTGGCCGGTCACGACGCGCTTACCATCGGGTGTGAAGACGATGCTATTGAAGCCAAAGGCCTTGAACTTGAAAATTTTCTCGATCTGCTGCGTTTGCAGGTTGGTCATGATCAGCGCGCCATCGGCTTTGCCGCCGCCACTGAGCAAGAATTTGCCATCGGGGCTGAGGGCTACCGCGCTCACAGCGCGCTCGTGCCAGCGCAAATCGATTGGGTTGCCGGTTGGCTGGTCATCCTTCAAGTTCCATACTCGCAACAGGCCGTCGTCGATACCGTTGGCGATCAGGCTGGCATCGCTACTAACGCTGATGTCTTTCACCTCGGTGGGGGCAAGCAGGCGCACGGCTTCGGCACCATTGGCTAGATCCCATACGCGGATGGTTTTATCGGCTGAGCCTGAAAGCGCGTGCTTGCTATCTTTGCTGAACACCGCCTGGCGAATATAGCCGCCATGGCCACTCAGCACCGTCAGCGGAATATCTTTCTCCAGATCCCAGACGATGACCTTATTATCGCCGCCGCCCGAGATCGCCTGTGTGCCCGTGCGATTCACGCCGACATAATACACGGTGCCCTTATGCCCGCGCAGCCGATCCACCACCTGGCCGGTCGTTAGATCCCACTTAATAATCTCGCCCGCCGCACCGCCGCTGATGATATAGCGGTCGCCGGGGATCACCGCTACGCCACGCAGCTCGGCTTTATTCGGGTCTTGCAGCTTCTGTACAACCTGGCCGGTATCGGCATCCCACTGAATCAGCGTGGTATCTTCCGAAGTAGAGAAGGCATACTTGCCATCGGAGTTGAACGTCACCAGGTTCGCTTCCTGAGTATGCCCGCCGCTGAACACGCGCGTAGGCGTTTCGCACACCTGGGCGCTGGGCGTAGCACAATCAATATCCCACAGCTTCAGCGTAAAGTCGGAGTTGGCTGTGATGAATTGATTGTGATTCGGGCGCACGGCAATGCCCTTCACCTCGAAGTTCTTGGCCGTGAAGCCCGCTGTATCGGTGAAAATTCGCGTGGGCGTATTGCAATCGGTGGGCGATGGCGTTGCGCAGCTGATGTCCCACAGACGCACCGTGCCATCTTCGGCGGCGGTGAGCACGCGCTTGCCATCGGGCAAGAAGGCGACCTCGCGCAGGCGGCCCGGGTGCCCAATGAAGCGCTTAATCTCTTTGCCGGTTTTGAGATCCCACAGAATGCCAACTTGGTCGTTGCGCCCGCCGGCAAACGCCATTGTTTCATCGGGGCTATACACTACGCTATTGATTACATCAGTGAAACCGCGCTGCGCGCCTTTTTCGTCGGTGTAACCTGCTAGCACCATGCGTGCGCCAGGATTGTATACCACGCTCGCCAGTACCTGCTCGGCCAGCGAGCTGGGGTTGGGCTGCTGGGCGGCGGTCAGTGCTAGCTCGCCCGCCAGGTCTATATTACCCTGGTTGTAGGCAGCTTGCGCGCCCTGGGTAAGCGCCAAGCCCTGGGCCTCGGCCTGAGCGGCTGCCGCTTCCTGGGCTTTCTGGTCGGCACGCTGGGCATTGGCTTGCGCCTGCTGAGCGTTCAGTTCGGCCTGCTGGGCGTTGGCCTGGGCCTGGCTGCGCTGGCTGAATGCAAAAATTGAGAGCAGAATACCCGCGATGGCTGCGACACTTGCCACGCCTACTAGCGCGCGCAAAAACTGCTTCGAGCGCGCTTCGAGCCGCGCCTCGCGTGCTGCCCGCGCAGTTTCGGCGGCCTGGCGCTCGTCGCGCGCGGCGATACTCGCCGCCAGGTATGCCTGTTCCTCGGCGTTCAGCGCGAGGGGTGTTTCGCGCGCCCAGCCTTCCAGCTGATCGAGGCGCGCGCCACTCGCCAGGAAGCTCTTTTCCTGCCCACTGGCAGCCCATTCGGTGGCGGCAGTGGCCAGGCGGCGTTGCTGGCGCACATCTTCCCGGCTAGCATCGAGCCAGTTGCGCAGCCGCCCCCAGGTGCGAATCAGCGCCTCGTGGGCAACTTCTACCGTTGGGGCGCGGGTTTGCGGATCGACATCGAGCGTGAGCAGGCGGTATTGCACAAAGGTATCGATGACCTTGTCGATTGCGGCGGCATTCCCGCCAACTGGCAGCAGCTCGGTGCGCCGAACACGCCGCCGGGTGTCTTCGACGCCTTCGCCCAGGGTTACCAGCCGCAGAAACAGCTGCTGGGCGACGGCTTGTCCTTCGGCATCCAGCCCGGTAAATAGCTCTTCGGCGCGCCGGGCCAATGCGCCTAGCACGCCGCCACTGCCCTGGTATGGGGTAAGCGTCAGTGTGCGCCCGTTACGCCGTTCGAACACTTCGGTGAGGGCGTATTGCAGCAATGGCAGTGCGCCAGGCTGCTCGCCTACGTCGCTCACAATTGCCTCGACCAGCTCGCCATCCACGCGCAACCCGGCGCGCTCGGCAGGCTGCACAATCGCAGCGCGCAGCTCTTCTTCGGTTAAGGGAATAACCACCTCGGTGCGCGCGCGCATGAGCGCACTCAGCCCGGGGTACAGCAATGGCCGGTCATAGAAGTCGGCACGCAGGGTTGCAATGACGCGCACCCGGCTATAGGGGTCGGTTACGGCGTTGATCAGAGTATCGAGGAACAGTGTACGTGCCGCCTCGTCTTCAACCTGCGTAAACACTTCCTCAAACTGGTCGATTACCAGTACGACCTCGGTCTCATCGCCGCCGGGCACTACCTGATCGACAACCCGTAGCAATCCGCCCGCATCGAGCGACAGCGGTTCAACCAGGTTGTTGGGCGGATCGACGGCGATCCGCAGCAGAGCCTGGGCCAATTCTTCCATTGGCTGGTGGCCGGGGAAGAATTCCAGCACATACCACTTATCCGAACCGGGCAGTGCGCCGTGCTTGAGGGCTGGCACCAGGCCAGCGCGCACCACGCTCGATTTGCCCGAGCCGCTGGGGCCAACCACTGCCAGGAAACGCTGGTAGGGCACGTTTTCTTTCAGGCGCGCCAGCAGCGCCTCAATCAGGGCATCGCGGCCAAAGAAGTCGGCGGCGTCGGCTTCCTGAAAGGCGCGCAAGCCTTTGTACGGGTTTTCGTACACTGCTGCGTCGCCGACTGGCTCGAAGAAGGTTGGCAGGTAAATAATATTCGTCTCGTAGGTGGAACGTCGCCCGCCGCTGATGCGGCCGCCCGTGCCTGTGCCCGAAGATGGGGTAGGCGTAGCGCCACTACCCGCAGGCGGCCAGGCGGTTGTGCTGCTTGGGGCCATGCCGAGCGCCTGTTTTAGCTCGCTGATCAGTGTCGCCACGTCGGTATAGCGGTCTTCGGGACGCTTGGCCGTAGCCTTCTGAATGACATCGTTCACTGCATCCGAAAGCGCGGAGTGGCGTGGCACCGGCTCGTTGATATGCTTGAACATGAGCGCAATTGGGGTGGGAGCCTGAAATGGCAGTGTGCCGGTGAGGATTTCGTAGAGCATCACGCCCAGCGAGTAGATGTCGGTTTGTGGGGTAATAGTATCGGCTTTCACCTGCTCGGGCGAGATATAGGCGGGCGAACCAACCACACTGGTCTGGTCGGTCTGGTATGGCGATACTTTCTTGCCCAGGTCTTTGGCAATGCCGAAATCGGCCAGGTAGGCATTCCCATCATCGTCGAGCAGAATATTGGCGGGCTTGAGATCGCGGTGGATGACATGGCGCCGGTGTGCCGCTGCCAGCGCGCCGCCAATCTGGTCGAGGAGCCGCCCGAGCTGCTCGGTTGCAATCGGCCCACGCTGGAGCGCATCGAGCAGGCTGCCGCCGCGTAGCCAGCGCATTACCAGGTACGCCCCATCGGGCTCGCGCCAGTAATCGTAGAGCGGCACGATGTACGGGTGTTCCAGCCGCGCTACTAGCTGCGCTTCCGACTCGAAGCGCCGGATGAACTCGGGGTGGTTGGCGTACTGGGGCAGAATGATCTTGATCGCTACATCACGGCCAACCTGAGCCTGGTAGGCGCGATACACCACGCCATAGCCGCCTTCGCCTAGCGTTTCCCGCAGCTCATACCCCTTCACCACCTGCGATAATCGTTCCTCGATCATATGGCAACCCTCCAACAACGCCAGGGCGGTGGCTGCCAGAAAACACTAGCAGAATCATCCGCGCCTACAATCTATCGTCCTCTGCGCCAGGTCGCTATGAATTGATGCTATTTTAGCGGGAACCGCTCATATAGTGAACGTTGCAGAATGATCGTTTTGGTGAGTGAGGATTGACTGAGCGCTGATCAGGATATAACTATGGTTGTTTCGAGCTTACCATACACAAGGTGCAGCAGGTACGCCACCGCCATATGATGTAGATTATAATGGCACAGCTTTGAAGGAACGAGGAACGAAAAACAGGCACACAACATCGTTGTATGCCTGTTAATGGAGCGGGAGACGGGGTTCGAACCCGCGACCTGCACCTTGGCAAGGTGCCGCTCTACCAACTGAGCCACTCCCGCATTAACACGCGGGGAAGTATAGCATAGGTTATTGATTTGTGCAAATGCTTACACCCCCACTGATCGTGCTGCGGCAGGCAAACACCCCGACTATGTATCCCGGGTCATAAGAAATACGACACCCCACTCAAGATTAGGTACAATAGCACTCATACGCTCGTCGCTCGATATCTAGAAGGAGGCTTTTATGGTTGTCGAACAGCTCGCCAACTACATCAATGGCGCATTTCAGCCCTCGCACGCCAGCGACTTTCTGGATGTGCGCAACCCGGCCACAGCCGAAACCCTTGTGCGTGTGCCAGTAACTCCGCGCGCCGAGGTCGATGCTGCTGCCCAGGCCGCACTCGCCGCCTGGGATGGCTGGCGACGCACACCCGCGCTTGAGCGCATTCAATATCTTTTCAAGCTGAAAAACCTGCTCGAAGAGCACTACAAAGACATTGCGCGCATTATCACGCAGGAATGTGGCAAAACCCTGGCCGAGGCCGAAGCCGAAATGCGCCGTGGTATCGAAAATGTGGAAGTCGCTTGCGGTATCCCCATGCTCATACAGGGCTACAACAACGAAGATATTGCTAGCGGTATCGATGAGCACATGTTCCGCCAGCCGGTCGGCGTGGTCGCGGCGATTACGCCGTTCAACTTTCCAGGCATGATTCCATTGTGGTTTATGCCCTACGCGGTGGCTTGCGGCAACTGCTTCATTCTCAAGCCCTCGGAAAAGGTGCCGCTAACCAGCGCCCGGCTGGCCGCGCTGATTGACCAGGCCGGGTTCCCCAAGGGCGTGTTCCAGGTGGTGAATGGCGCGAAAGAAACCGTTGACGCGATTCTCGATCATCCCGCTATTCGCGCAGTGTCGTTTGTGGGCTCGACTGCGGTGGCGCGCTATGTGTACAGCCGGGCCACCGCCAACGGCAAGCGGGCGCAGTGCCAGGGTGGCGCGAAAAACCCGGTGATTGTGCTGCCCGATGCCGATATGGATATGACCACCAAGATTGTGGCCGATGCGTCGTTTGGCTGCGCGGGCCAGCGCTGCCTGGCCTCGTCGATCGCGATTACAGTGGGTGAGGCACGCGATATGTTTCGTGAGAGCATTGCCGATGCGGCGGCCTCACGCACCGTGGGCTATGGGCTCGACCCGAGCGTGGAGATGGGGCCAGTGATTACGCACGAAAGCCGCCAGCGCATTGAAATGCTGATTGGCAAGGGGGCGAGCGAAGGTGCCAACGTGCTGGTGGATGGCCGCACCCCGGCGATTGCAGGCTATGAGCAGGGGTTCTTTGTACGACCCACAATTCTCGATAACGTTGACCCCAGCAGCGAAATTGCCAAGACCGAGATTTTCGGCCCGGTGCTAAGCCTGATGCATGTCGAAACAATTGACGATGCGATTGCGCTGGTGAATAGCGGTAGCTACGGGAATATGGCTTGTGTGTTCACTAACAGCGGCCCGGCGGCGCGCAAGTTTCGCTACGAGGCGCGGGCGGGCAACATTGGCATTAATGTCGGTGTTGCCGCGCCGATGGCATTTTTCCCGTTTTCGGGCTGGAAAGAGAGCTTCTTCGGCGATCTGCACGCGCAGGGGCGGCACGGCGTCGAATTTTATACCGAAACCAAGGTAGTGGTAGAGCGCTGGCCGAAGGAGTGGAGCCGTAAGTTCTAATCATTTTCGCCCAGCTCGTGTACCGCGCGGCTGATGCGAAGATGGTGAAGGCTTGCGCCACTAGCATTTTTCATTTGCGGCAGCATTTGAGTTAGTACGCGTGTCCTGTTGTACCAAATTGGCGGTGTATCAATTAGGTTGTTATATCGTAGGGTTCGGGGGCGGCGAAGCTGTCCCCGAACTTCCTTTTCTCGTGCGGTGTCTAGTGTAACTGGGCACCACACGAGCTAAACCAAGTTATCAAAAGGATGTAGATTATTGATTATTAAGAAGCTCTCCGCTACAATATTCATTAGGGCAAAATAAATCTACCCCTACGTAGTATGCCCTATGCCTATATATTTAGAGCTTTCGCTTACCCAGGCCACTTTTTCACTTTCGTGATGATGACATGCACCGAGCGCAGGTCATCACCAAGAAAAAGATCTAACGTACCATGCTGCCGCAGGCACAGGAGTGGCATGCGAAAGTCTTAATATTACAAAATGATATTACGCGTCCTTCAGCGCTTCTGCTTGCATATTTGAATATACACGCGGTCATGTCAGACAGACGATAGCCAAACAATGAATCTATATATCACGTTTTTATTATTGCTGGTGGTTTCAACCATCATTTCAGCCAGCTTGATCATCTATACGCTCCGCTTCCGGCATGTAGCCGGAGCATTGCCCTTTACCTTTATTCTAGTTGGCGAAGTGGCATGGATGATCGGGTACTGCGGCGAGTTATTGGCAAATACCCTTGTAGGGAAGATATTCTGGGATAATATCCAGTTTACCGGGGTCGATATCAGTACCGCGAGCATATTATTATTGGCGCTGGTCTATACCCAGCACGAAACCTTTGCCCGCCGCCTGCTGCTATTACTTAGTATCGAACCAATTGTCAACGCGGTTTTGGTATGGACTGATCCAATCCATCATTTGGTGCGCACTGCGGCAAAGCTCGATCTCCAGGGAGCATTTCCTGCACTCGTATACTCTTATGGTTTCTGGATGTGGCTATCTATTATCTATGTATATGTGCTTAATATTGCCGCATTAGCTGTACTCATGCGCGAGCTACTATACTCGCGGCGCTTATACCAGCGCCAGGTACTGGCAGTGATGCTTGGGCTAGCTGTGCCGCTCGGCGGTGCGCTGTTTACTATCAGCCGGGCCGTGCCAATCGCTGGCATGCGCTCGCTCGATATTACCCCGATTACGTTTGCTATTGCGAATCCTATCATCGCCTGGGGCGTCTTCCGCTACCGTTTGCTGGCAATGGTGCCTATCGCCCGGCACCAGGTAGTTGATCAGATGTCCGATGGCGTTATTGTGCTTGATAGTGATTTCCGCCTCGTCGACCTTAATCCGATTGCCTATAGCGCGCTGTGTGTGCCGCCCGATCGTGCGATTGGGCAGCCTGCGAACATCGTAATGCCCGACTGGAATCACCTTTTTAACCAGTATCGGCATACGCCCACCGCCCGCGATGAGATTGCCTTCCAATATCAGGGCGAGCAATTCTATATCGAGCTTCAAATATCGCCATTGACTGACTGGCGCGGCAAGCCAAATGGTCGTCTCGTCGTGTGGCGCGATATTACTGAGCGCAAGCAGGTCGAGCTAGCCGTGCTGATGCAGAAGCAACAGCTGGAAAATCAAACCGTGGCGCTACAGCAAGCGAAAGAAGCCGCCGAAGCCGCTAGCCGTGCGAAAAGCGCCTTTCTCTCCACCATGAGCCACGAATTGCGAACACCGCTCACGGCTATTCTAGGGTACACCGAGCTTCTTGAAACACAGCTTGTGGAAGGTGAATATGAGCAGATGCATAGTGATATTGAGTATGTCAAAATGGCGGGTTCGCATTTACTCAAACTAATCAACAGCGTGCTCGAATATTCTAAGATCGAAGCCGGGAAGCTGATGCTGGCGCGTACCACGTTTGAGGTTGCTGATCTGGTGGATGAGCTAGTAGCGGTAGCGCGCCCATTGATCGAGCATAATCAGAACCTTTTCACGGTATGTATGGATCCTGGTATAGGCGTTATGGTGAATGATCAGCTGCGTGTGCGTCAGATCGTATTGAACTTACTCTCGAACGCCGCTAAATTTACACAGCATGGCGAGGTACGGCTGCATGTTTTTCGCACCGGCAATACCGAATCGGGCACAAGTGAGCAAATTGTTTTTGAAGTAGCGGACACAGGCATTGGCCTTAGCGAAGCGGAAATAGCCCAGCTATTCCATGAATTTACGCAGGTAAATATACAGGGGCGGCAATCTGGAGGAACCGGGCTAGGTTTGGCGCTCAGCCGGAAGCTATGCCAGCTGATGGGCGGCGATATTACGGTAAGCAGTGAGCCAGGTGTTGGCTCGGTATTCCGTGCCTGTATTCCTGCTCAGGCCGTCCTTTCCCTCGCCGAAGCAACCTAAGCGTATGCGGCGTTCTTCGGGTTGGGCAAGATCGGGCAACTAGCTCGAACTCCACCAACTACCCTCTACCAGCATCATTCCCGCCACAATCGGGCGCGATGTATCTTCTCGCACCGCACACTCCAGGATTGATACAAGATTCGCCAGTAATATGACGCACTACCCACTAAGCATTTGGCTTTGTAATGCGTCATGCGTCGTGCATGCTCTACCGTATTTAACCGAATTTGGTATGAGTGTGCAGCGAGGCGGCGCAACTGCAAGACGTTCCGTCACTTCCGCCACAATCCATGGCTTGCAAACTTACCCAACACCTGTTATACTCTTGTTGGGTAAGTTTTAACCTTCAATGTTCCGAAAGGTGATACTACGACCGTATGTCTTTCAAAACACCTAGCGTTCTATCGGGCTTACTGTATCAGGCGAGCACTGCGCCAATTGAGATCGACACGCCTGCCTGGTTTGCCTGGCTGGCCAATGATGCGCATCACAGCTTTCATTTCACCCATGCCGATGGTGATTTTACCGCGCGTAAAGAGCGCAAGCAGCGTGGGCAATGGTATTGGGTGGCTTACCGGCAAGCGCATTGCAAACTACACAAAGCCTACCTGGGCAAGTCGGAAACCTTAAATGCGGCACGCCTCCATGCAGTAGCCCAAACACTTGCACGGGCTTGCAAGAAAGAAATCATACCCGAAGCATCATAGTGACACGCATTCGGTACGCCCTGGCATCCCATCTGTAAATACCAGGGCTTACACGATACCCTGAGTTTTTCGGAATGTTGCCTGCGGCAGCAAGGTATTTGCCTTCTTTTGTGCATCGATTGTGACGCTCCGCGCCACAATCGATGCACCTTAACCATAAAGTACCGCTCTGCCGAAGGCGAAAAGCGCCCACCGTGTAACTCGTGTAAATACTAGGGCTTACACGATACCCTGCGTTTTTCGGGATGTTGCCTGCGGCAGCATGGTACTTCGCCAGTATGTGTAGTTTTTTCGCGCATAGAGCGAAAAACTACACGAAAAGATAGAACGTACCGCGCTGCCGCAGGCAAACATGCCAACGGCGTAAGCCCTGTAAATACGAGTAGAAAGAAAGTGAGGGGGAGATGAATCACGATCTGGCGTTACTTACGAACATTACGGTGGCGCTGGTCGCCGCGTTTGCGGGTGGCTACCTGGCACGCAAGCTCGGGCTGCCCTCACTGGTAGGCTATTTACTGGCGGGGCTGGCAATCGGCCCTTTCACGCCCGGTTTTATCGGCGATATTCATAATATTAGCCAGCTGGCCGAGATGGGCGTCATTTTCATGATGTTTGGGGTCGGGCTGCACTTTTCGCTCAAAGATTTATGGAATGTGCGCCGTATTGCTATTCCGGGTGCGCTGTTACAAATGCTCATTGCCACTGGTCTGGGCCTGGCGCTTACCCAGCTGTGGGGCTGGTCGGTCGTGGCAGGCCTTGTGCTGGGCCTGGCAATCTCAATTGCCAGCACCGTCGTGCTGCTACGCGGGCTAGTGGATCAGGGACTGCTCAATACAGTACATGGCCAGGTCGCCGTCGGCTGGCTGGTGCTCGAAGATCTGGCGACAATTGCAATTCTGGTGTTGCTGCCCGCGCTGTTGGGAAATAGCGGCGGCAACCCCTGGGCTGGCGCTGGGCTAGCGATCTTCAAAACCGGGCTATTCATTGGGCTGATGCTGCTGGTTGGGGCCAAGCTAATGCCCTGGCTGCTCACCCGTATTGCCCATACGCGCTCGCGGGAGCTGTTTATTCTGGCGGTAGTTGCGCTCGCGCTTGGTACTGCGCTTGGGGCAGCGGAGCTGTTTGATGTTTCGTTAGCGCTTGGGGCGTTTCTCGCCGGGGTGGTGATTGGCGAGTCGGATGTGAGTCATCAGGTTGGCGCCGAAGTAATCCCATTCCGCGATATTTTCGCCGTGCTCTTCTTTGTGTCGGTTGGCATGCTAGTAAACCCGGCCGCGCTATGGGCCAGCGCCGGGCAGGTGCTCGCACTTACAGCGCTGATCGTCGTCGGCAAAGCAATATTTACTCTCGTACTTGGGCTGGTGCTACCGGCTACTGCACGCACGATGCTTGTCGTAGCGGTGGGGCTAAGCCAAATCGGCGAATTCTCGTTCATTGTTGGTCAGGCAGGCGTATCCCTAGGTGTGCTCTCGCAAGAGCAGTATGGCCTCATCCTGGCTAGCGCCTTACTGGCGATTGTGCTCAACCCGTTCTTATTCAAAGCACTGCCGCGAATCGAAGTCGCCTTGCAGCGCCAACCCTGGCTCTGGCGCTGGCTCGATCGCAGTGGGCCGCTGCCGCTGCCGCTTACCCATGGCCTGACCAAGCATGTGGTTGTGGTGGGGTATGGCCGTGTAGGAACGCACATCGTACAGGTGCTCGAGCAGCTGCGCGTACCCTACCTCGTGGTCGAGCAGGATGCTGCCCGCGCCGCCGAATTCAAGAAGGCGGGTATGCCAACCCTGTTTGGCGATGCCTCCAATTCTGAGCTACTTACACACGCCGGGCTAGCGCAGGCACGTGCGCTGGTTGTGACTGTGCCCGAGGAGGCTGCCGCCGAGCTTATTGTGACGGCGGCACGCGATCTCGCGCCAGCGCTGCCGATAGTCGCGCGGGCCGCAACTATTGATGGTATGCAGCGCTTGAGCGAGCATGGTGCCAAAGAGGTGATTCAGCCCGAGCTTGAGGGTGGCCTGGAAATTGTGCGCCACACGCTGCTGACTTTGGGCTACCCACTGTTGCAGGTGCAACAGTATACCGATGCTGTGCGCCACGATGCCTACAATACGAGCGTGACGACCCCCGCCGAGCAGCAGACACTTGAGCTGCTGGTGGCGGCAGTGCGCGGCATGGATATTACCTGGCAGACAATCCCCGCCGATAGTTCGCTGATCGGACACACACTCGCCGAAACCAATTTGCGTGCCCACACTGGTGCTTCGGTGATTGCTCTGGTACGTGCCGGGCAGGTGCTAGCCAACCCGAAATCGAGTACAACGTTTATGGGCGGCGATAGCGTCGGGTTGATTGGCAATACCGCCCAAATTAGCTCTGCCATGCAGCTCATCACTTCGGCGCAAGCCTTTGTAGGCGCCCCTCAACTTGCCAATGATGCGCCTGCATTGGCATAACAGCAATAGCAGCGGCGCAGGTGTGGCACTGTAACTGAGCACTGCATTCCACCCTGCGCACGATTGCGCCGCGCCACAGGCTATGCTATACTGCCCGCACGGCGATGAGCCAGAGGAGTACCCAACGAAGCGGCCAGCAGCGAGCCGGGGAGCGTGCAAGCCCGGTGGTACGGCGGCGGGGAAAGGCGCTGGGGAGCCATGTTTTTGAGAGCGACCGTGCGAAGGGTAAAGGTAAAAGGTAACAGTGGCAACGACTTTTGCCTTCTGACTTTTCACTTTGGCCTTTGCAGGTAACTGGGGTGGAACCGCGCATCGCTACCCGGTGCGTCCCCAGGCGATAGTTTGATCGCCTGGGCTTTTTGTTGCCCAGCGCAGAAAGGAAAGGTTCTATGTCTGCCCAAACCCTTGAGCAAGTTGTATCGCTGGCGAAACGGCGCGGCTTCATTTTTCCCAGCTCCGAAATCTATGGTGGCCTGCAAGGCGTGTTCGATTATGGCCCACTGGGCGTTGAGCTGAAGAATAACATCCAGAACGACTGGTGGCGCACCAATGTCTACGAGCGCGACGACATGGAAGGGCTTGACGCCGCCATCCTGATGAACCGGCTGGTGTGGAAATACTCGGGCCACGAAGAAACCTTCAACGACCCGCTGGTCGATTGCCGCAGCTGCAAAAGCCGCTGGCGCGCCGACCATATCAAAGGCAAATGCCCAAACTGCGGCAGCACCGACCTGACTGAGCCGCGCCCGTTCAATATGATGTTCAAAACCCAGGTGGGGCCAGTAGCTGATGCCGATTCGTTCGCCTACCTGCGGCCCGAAACCGCCCAGGGCATTTTTGCGAACTACCTGAACGTCCAGCAGACCACCAGCCGCAAGCTGCCCTTCGGTATCGCCCAGATCGGCAAGGCATTTCGCAACGAAATCAACCCGCGCAACTTCCTATTCCGCGTGCGCGAGTTCGACCAGATGGAGATTGAGTTCTTCGTGATGCCTGGCACTGACGAGGAGTGGCATTCTAAATGGCTTGAAGCGCGCCTGAGCTGGTGGGAAGGCATTGGCGTGCCGCGCAGCCAGATCCAGATTTACGATGTGCCCAAGGCCGACCTGGCGCACTATTCGAAGCGCACCTACGACCTGATGTACAACTACCCAACGCTGGGCTACGAGGAAATTGAGGGTATTGCCAACCGCACCGACTACGATCTCGGCTCGCACAGCCGCGACCAGGACAAGTTGGGCCTGACGGCGCGCGTGAACCCGAACACCGACAGCCTTGCGCGCCTGACCTACTTCGACCAGGCCAGCAACCGCCATGTGGTGCCATTCGTCATCGAGCCATCGGCGGGGGTGGGGCGCTGCACCTTGGCGGTGCTGTGTGAAGCCTATGCCGAGGAAATGGTAAAATCGCCCGCGCCCGAGAAGTTGGAAGCGGTGCAAGTGGCGCTCACCGCCTTCCTCAAATCGGCTGGTCGCAACGAGAACCTGGGTGCCGAGCAGCGCGACGCACTGATGGCCGCAGGTGAGGCAATTGCCACGGATCTACCCAATGCGCTCGGCCAGGTTGATGCGCTGCTGGCGCTGCCCGGTGCCGATAAGATCGAGCTAGGGAAAAAACTACGCGGCCAGGCTCAGCCGCTGCTCGATGAGAGCTATCGTACCGTGCTGCGGCTCAGACCCAAGGTTGCGCCGGTCAAGGCGGCGGTGTTCCCGCTCAAGCGTAACCACGATGGGCTGGTAGGCACGGCGCGCGATATTCGCAAAGCCTTGCAGCACACCGGCATGCGCACCGTGTACGACGATACCGGGGCGATTGGCAAGCTGTACCGCCGTCAGGATGAGATCGGCACGCCGTTCTGCATCACCGTCGATTTCCAAACTCTGGACGACGGCTCGGTGACGGTGCGCGACCGCGATACAATGCAGCAGGAGCGCGTGGCCTCAAGCGAGCTGTCCGTATACCTGCGCGAGCGGGTGGGGTAGCGAACTGCTCAGGTGCAGCATAGAAACGTGCCCCAACGCACACCGCCCCAGCTAGCCAGGCTGGGGCGGTGTATGCCGTGACAGATACGTCACTCAATCGGGCTTAGAACGGAATGTCTTCCGTCTCCTCTTCCATGGTGGCAGAGGCCTGGGGCGTTTCAGTGCGCGCATCGAGAAACATAACATCCTCAGCGCGCACAACCGTCTTGAAGCGTTTCTGGCCGGTGTCGCGATCTTCCCACGAGCGTGTATGCAGGCTGCCAATCACCCGCACCCGGCTGCCCTTGCGTAGCGCTTGCCCGCAACGCTCGGCCAGTCGCTCCCAGGTCTCTACCGGCGTCCAATCGGTATCAACCTGGCGCTCGCCGCTTTCATCGCGCCCCAACCAACGCTTGGTTGCTACCCGAAAGCTGCACACTGCCACCCCCGACGGAGTAAAGCGCTGCTCAGGCTCGGCACCAACCCACCCAATAAGCTCGATCCGATTCAGTGTTCCTTTGATCTGTTCCATTACTCGTACCTCTAGTTACTAACTCTTCCCAAATGACCGGCCACGGCGACCAGTTATTACTTCTACCGCAGCTAGTAACCTAACGATACGGGCAGGAAATTATTGATTCTACTATGCCAAAAAAGAAGCCACTTAGCGCGTTTGCCTGGAAACACTGAGCGCGCCAACTGCCGCCAGGCCGAGCAGCAACACGATGGGCGCAATCACCCATAGCCACGCCAACGGCTGTGCCCGGCCTACGAGGAAGAGTGCCGGTGCGCCGTTGGGAATGCGCAACGTAACGGTGTGCTCACCATCGGGTAGGCCCGTCGCAAGCGTCACCGGGCCGCCTTCTGGGTCGGGGTTGCGCTGCTGTGCGGTGCCGCCATCGAATGCAAATTCGATCGGGCCAGGCGCGCCGCGTAGTGCTAGCGAGGCGCCCGTGAAGCGAATCGTCCACGCCTGTGCGCCTGGCCCGGCCTGTACCGCCGGGTGGTTCCACGCATGCGCGCCCGGCCCGGCAACTGCCCCGTGTGCCATATAGGCTTGCAACGCGGTGTAGGCGGGTGTTGGCTGGTAATCGCGCGTGACGAGCGCGAACAGCTGCGTCGGGTCGCGTGGGTCGGGCGGTGGGCCACCCCAGCGCAGGAACCATACGTTCATCACCCCTAGCCAGGGCCACTCGCGGCGCGCCCGTTCGAGCTGACCAATCGTGTATTCGGCCTGCTGCGCGGGTGTCACCGGCGCGCCCCAGGTGAAGCGTTTTTCGGCGGGAATGGCGGGTGAGTCCACGACATAGCCAAACTCGCTGATCCAGATCGCTTTGCCTGCATCGCCGTGCTGCTCCATCACCTCACGCAGCAGCACCACGCGCGAAACGTCGATGCGCGAGTCGATCGGGCGGCGCCAGCTATCGGTGCGCGGGCGAATGTAGCGGTGTTCGTCGGGCGGCTGGCCCAGCCCATACGCCTGTGCCGACATAATATCGAAGAAGGGCGCGCCGCCGAGCGTGTAGATTTCGTCGAGGAAATCGAGATCGGTGTAGGGCGCCGTTACATCCAGCCCATCCGTGGGCGAAAGGCTGGGGAATAGCACAACGACTGCCGGATCGGCGGCCTTGGCGCTTTGATAGGCGGCTTTGAGCAGCGCGAGAAATTCGGATGGTGACGGGCGTTGTCCGTTCCATTCATCCATCAAGTTTGGCTCGTTCCAGATCTGGATGAAACGCAGCTGGCCTTTGTAATGCCGCACAACTGCGCCGACGAAATGAGCGTAATCGGCATAATCGTCGGGCGGGCCGGTTGCTGCGCCATTCACGGCCTTGCGCGCCTGAAACTCGGGCGTGGCGAGCGCGCGCTGGCGCGCCCAAGCGGGCGGGCGATCGAGGCGCACGATCGGGGCGATGCCCCTGCGTGCGGCCTCGGCCAGAATGAAATCATATTTCTGCCAGGCGCTTTTGGGCGCAGCGGGGGCACGCCGATCCTCAAAATCGCCGCGCGCGTGGATCTCAACGTCTTCCCAGGGCATCTGAATGCGGGCAAAGCGCGCGCCCAGATCGCGCGCCATTTCGAGCGTGCGCGTCACGTTTGCGGGGTCGGCTTCATTCTGGATGCCGTACAGGTTTACGCCAAGCTGTGGCACGTCGGCCCAGGCGATCGGCTGCTCGCCGGGCGTATAGGTTACCCCGCGGTTGGCCGCGTTGTCGGCCAGCACCAAGCCCGCCAGCGTGGCATACAGCAGCACCGCGAGCGGCAGTAGCACGGCCAGGCGGCGATAGAATGATGTACGGTACGGTTGGCGGCTCACGCCGCGCAGTATAGCGGCGCGGGTTACCTGAGTCAAACAGGCTCTAGCTCAGCCACACACTTGCCAGTGCCGAGCGCGCCGCTAACGGTGTTTCGGCGACTTCACCCTGGCGTGCCAGCAGGGTTGTGCCATCGGAGCCGAGATCGAGGATCGTGCCGCGCAGAAACACGCTGATGCCGTAGGGAATACCTGCCGTCGCCATACGCCAGGCCATACCATAGCGCAGCCACGCCTGCCGTTCGGTAATTGCCCCGACATCGCGCAGATCGACATCGGCGGGCGGTGGGCTGCCGTTGTAGCCGGGCCAGGGCTGCTGCCAGATATTGCTGGTTTCGAGGTACGAGGGCACGGCCAGCAGCTGCACCTCGCGGCCTGCCAGCGCCGCGTAGCTGGCGGGGTAGAAGGCATCGGCGCACACCAGCACCGCCAGCCGCCCGGCGGGGGTGGCATACACTGGTGGCGCTACGCGCGGCGCGGGCGCAATGAATGGCTGCTCGGCGCTGGTGAGAAAATGTTTCCGGGCCAGCTGGTCGTCGGCAAGGCCATTGGGGTGAAACACTGCCGCGATATTTTCGAGCGCGCCGCTGCTGCCAACCACCCGGCCCGCGCGAATATGCGGTGCGGGCAGCAGGATCGAGCCAGCGACGATGGTGATGCGGTAGCGCCGCGCCAATGCCGCAAATACCTCGGTGTAGGCCGCTGCCATGGCCCCAGCCCGCGTGCGAAATAGCGCGTACTTCACGCGATCGGATCTGGGCGCGCGCAGAAACCCGGCGGCAAAGGCACCAGCATGCCGCAGCGCCAGCCGTGCCAGCGCGCGAGCCAGGTGCGTTGAGCGGAATAGTGTTGCAGGAGCATCGACCGCAACGAGCCAGGTGCCAAGGTATTCAGGCAGTACAACGATTGTCTGTGGGCCAAGCCAGCCGCGCGCCATGGCAGCAGCGAAATAGCGATCCAGCGCGGCGTAGAAGCTCCCAGCCGAGCGATAATCGCTGAACATCATCGTAGGCTGAATGCCAACAAGATTGCCGCGCCCGGCATCGCTTCCCAGCTCGGCCCAGGCATCAATGACTGTACTCATATGCTGCTCTGGAGGTATGGTATTATCTCTAGCACCTGTTCAATAGTGGAGGTTACTGTGCTCGCCGAGTGGTATAACCGTATCCTTGATTTTCTGCCCAACCTGATTGTCATCGCAGCGATTTTACTGCTCACCATTGTTATTTCACGGCGCAGCCAGCGCATCGTGTATCAGCTGTCCAATCGCACCCAGGCCCCGCCCGAGATTATCGAGCTTCTCAGCCGCATAGCCCGTTTTGGCGTCCTGGCCGTTGGTGCGCTGCTCATTCTCGATCGGCTCAACCTGAGCCGGACAGTACTGAGCTTTGTGGCGGGGCTCGGTATCGCCGGTATTATGCTTGGCTTCGCGCTTCAGGATATTGTTAAGCAATTTGCTGCGGGTGTGCTGCTGCTCATGCTGCGGCCTTTCCGGATTGGTGACACAGTAAGCATTGGTAATTTTACCGGGCAAGTGCAAGAAGTGCAGCTACGTGCGACGATTTTGAAAACTAGCACGGGAGATGAAGTGCTGATCCCGAATGCCGATGTCTATACCACGGCCATTGTCAATACCACGCGCTTCGGGCTACACCAGCGCACCATAGCGCTAACGTTGCCACCCCAGGCCGATCTAGGGCACACACGGGCCGCGCTGCTACAGGCCCTGAGCCAGGTGCCAGGCGTATTGGGCACCCCAGCCCCCGAAATTATCGCAACCGGGCTGAAAGGAACAACGGTGCAACTTGAAGCGCGTTTCTGGGTCGATGAGCGCGTGAGCAGCCCGAACCAGGTAACGACCGATGCGATTGTTGCGCTGCGCAGTGTAATAGCAACCTCACCGCAGGCAGCGGGCTAATGCCTTCATGCAGCGAGGCGGGCCAATTGGCCCGCCTCGTGGTGCTACCCTTCTTTATCTTCCTCGCGTGCCAGGTAATATGTCATACTATGCAGCACTGCCACCGGGTCGATATGCCGCACCCAGACGTACTCGGGCACCTGGATAACCATTGGCGCATAGTTTAGCACGGCGCGTACCCCAGCGGCCACAAGCATATCCGCAACCTCCTGGGCGCGGCTCGCTGGCACAGCAATAATTGCCAGCTTAATATTCTGCTCGCGCATCACACGGCCAATCTGATCATCGTTGACAATCGTTAAGCCGTTGATCTCGGTGCCGATTTTGTTCGGGTTGCTATCGAAGAGCGCCGCAATACGAATGCCCTGCCGCCGGAAGCCTTCGTAGCGCGCAATGGCCTCGCCAAGGTGGCCAATGCCCACCAGCCCTACCGGCCATTCTTGAGTAAGGCCAAGAATACGCTCGATCTGGTTCAGCAGCTTCTCAACATCATAGCCGATGCCCTGCTTGCCAAATTCGCCAAAATACGACAGATCTTTGCGAATCTGGGCAGCGGTAACATTGATGCGCTCGCCAAGCTCCTGCGACGAGACAGAGCGAACATCTTCTTGCAACAAATAGCGCAGGCTTCGTGCGTATAACGGTAGCCGGCGAATCACAACATCTGGTGGAGTCTCTATGCGATCCACACATGCCTCCGAATAGTGCGCGCGGGAAAAAGCCGACAATAAGGGAAAAATACCCTATCGTGAAGTGTAGCACTAAGTCAACACCATTGTCAAGGTTATCACAAAGTGTACATTCGAACCTTGCTATACACCCCAAAAGCTGCGTGTGCGTGCTATAATGATCGCATCTGCCCCACACACGAGGAACCGCATGCGCCTGGTATACTCCGCCGATCTGCACGGCGAAGCTGCCGCCTATCGTGCTTTGTTGGGCCTTGCCAGCACAACACGCGCTGAAGCGGTCATTGTGGGCGGTGATTTACTGCCGCACGCGATCAAACTCGATACTGCCCTGGCAATTCAGCAGGCGTTTATTCAAGCCGAGCTGCAGCCTTTGCTGCGCGCATTTCGTGCGCAGCAACCTGAATGTGCCATATACCTGCTGCCGGGGAATGATGATTGGGCCGCTGCGGTGAGCAATGCAGTCGCCCTTGAACAGGAGGGTCTTGCATACCTGATTCACAATCAAGTAGTTCAGCTGGTAGCGGGCGATGCCCCATTATGGCTGGCAGGGTATGCCTGTGTACCGCTCACGCCATTTAGTATCAAAGATTACGAGCGCCGCGATGCCGAAACACTGCCACCGTTCGATTTTAGTATGGCCTACACCAGCCACAGCGGCACGATTGAGCCAGCTATAGCGGCCCGCTTTGCCGCACTACCCAGCATCGCCGACGACATGGCAGCGCTGGCGCAGCGTAGCGACCCGGCGCGCACGATCTATATATGCCACACGCCACCAGCTAACACACCGCTTGATCAGATGCCGCGCGGGCGGCACGTTGGTAGCCAGGCATTGCGTGCGTTTATTGAACAGCATACGCCTTTCCTGACCCTGCACGGCCATATTCACGAAGCGCCCGAGCAGAGCGGCCAATACGCCATTCGGCTTGGTACGACCTGGTGCATTAACCCTGGGCATCGCGCTGGCCGTTTGCAGGCAGTAACCCTCGATACCGACGACATTATAGGCACGCTTGAACACACCGTGTTCGGGCGTCCAAGCGTATGAAATACCTTTTCAACAGAAAGGCTCGCACTGTGTTTAACGCGATTAGCGACGTGCGCCAGGCCCTGGGCGCGCAACAATACATTGCCTCGGACGAAATCGCTACCGTGATGTTTTTAGCCGAACGGCTGGGCAAGCCCGTGCTGGCCGAAGGCCCGGCGGGCGTGGGCAAAACCGAACTCTCGAAAGCCTGGGCGGCTGCCAGCGGGCGCGAGCTGATTCGCCTGCAATGCTATGAGGGGCTGGACGAAACCAAGGCGCTGTACGAGTGGGAATATGCCAAGCAGCTGCTCTATACCCAGCTACTGCGCGACAAGCTCACTGACCTGCTGGCTGGCTCAAAAACGCTGGCCGAAGCCGCCGACCGCCTGGCCGCCGAAGAAGATGTGTTCTTCTCCGACCGCTTCTTGCTGCCGCGTCCGCTGCTCAAGGCAATTACCAGCGACCAGCCGGTGACGCTGCTGATTGACGAAATTGACCGCGCCGACGCCGAGTTCGAGGCATTTCTCCTCGAAATCTTGAGCGATTTCCAGGTAAGCGTGCCCGAGCTTGGCACGATTAAAGCCAAGCATCAGCCGGTGGTGGTGCTTACAAGCAACAATACCCGCGAGCTTTCCGAAGCGCTCAAGCGGCGCTGCCTGTACATCCACATCGATTACCCCAGCTTCGAATCCGAGCTTCAGATCGTGAACCTGAAGGTGCCTGGCCTGCCGCCTAAGCTTGCCAGCGAGGCAGTTGAACTGGTGCAGCGGCTACGCGGCATGGATCTGAAAAAACATCCCAGCGTTTCGGAGACGATTGACTGGGCGCGCGCACTGGTGGAGCTGAATGCCCGGCACTTGGATCGCCCAACGCGCGATACCACGCTAAGTGTTTTGCTGAAGTACGAGAGCGACCTGAATAAAGCACGCCGTGAAATCAGTCGCGACGACCGGCGCCGAGCCAATTAAGCGTAGGCCGTGAGCAATCGCTCGTAGACAGCCTGGTTGAATTTCTTGGATGTTCACCGCCGCTGTCAATTAACCGCTGTTCGCTGCCATCTGGAGCAACCAATGGACGATCGTATCATTCAGTTCATCGACGCGCTACGCGGCGCGGGCGTGCGCATCTCGGTTGCCGAAAGCGCCGATGCCCTGCGCGCAATCGAGGCGACCGGGATTGCGAATAAAGACTTGTTTCGGCTGGCGATGCGCGCCACACTGGTGAAAGAGGCGCACGACATCCCCGAATTCGACAAGCTGTTCCCTAGCTTTTTTGGCAACGGTGCGCCGCCCATGCCCAACCAGCCCGGCGGCGAAATGTCGCAAGCCGACCGCGACAAGCTGGCCGAGCAGCTTGAGCAAATGCTGCAAAACCTGACGCCCGAGCAACTGCGCCAGCTGTTCGAGGCCATGATGACCGGCCAGAACATGAGCCGCGAGCAGTTGCAGCAACTGCTGGAAGAAAACACCAGCCCAGGCCAGATGACCAACCCCTACTATCAGCCGTGGATGGCGCGCCGCGCCATGCGCGAGCTGGAATTCGACCGGCTGGATGAGCTGCTGCAAGAGCTGCTGGAGAAGCTGCGCGAGGCGGGCCTGAGCGAAGAGGCGCTTCAGCAGATGGCCCAGGAAGCGCGCGAAAACCAGCGCGCCTTAGCCGAGCAGATTGCGCAAGAAGTAGGCGCAAACATGCACCGCCGTGCCGCCGAAGAGCGCCGCCAACAGCCACCGATCGACGAACTGCTCGACCGACCGTTCGACCGATTGCGCTACGACGAGATCGACGACATGCGCAACATCATCACGCGGCTGGCGGCGCAGCTACGCTCGCGCGCGGCCCTACGCCAGCGGTGCGGCAACAAGGGTCAGCTCGACGCTAAGGCAACCATCCGCGCCAACCAGCGCTTTGCGGGCGTGCCGCTCGATGTGCGCCACAAGAAGAAGCACCTGAAACCTAAGCTCACCGTTATCTGTGATCTTTCGACCTCAATGCGGCCAATTGTGTCGTTTATGCTCATGCTGGTGTACGCGCTGCAAGATCAGGTTAGCCGCACGCGCTCATACGCGTTTGTGGCCGATCTCTACGATATTTCAAACGATTTCAACGAATCGCGGCCCGACATAGCGATCGAAGCCATTCAGAATCGCATTCGCCCCGGCCACTACAACACCGACCTGGGCAATAGCCTGGCAACCTTTGCCCGTGACCAGCTCGGCACGGTCGATCGCCGCACTACCGTGATTATTCTGGGCGATGGGCGTAACAACAACAACGACCCGAACCTGCGCGATTTTGAAGCCATCAAGCGGCGCGCGCGCCGGGTGGTGTGGTTCAATCCCGAGCATCCGCGTATGTGGGGCACCAGCGATAGCGACATGCCTAAATATGTGCCGCTGTGCGATGCTGTTCACCGCGTGAGCAGTCTGCGCGAGCTGGTGGCGGCAGTCGATTCGCTATTCACGCGGCGGTAGCGTCTGAACTGCGCCTTTCGCATCGATCTTCCTGAGACTTTGCCTTGGCGCGCAGGCTTAATTGTCCTGCATCCTGTTATGAACGTCGGCGCGGCGCTGGCGCTGCACGATAAATGCGATATAGCCCACCAGTAGGATGACGGCGAAGGCGAACCACTGGATCGCATAGCCCAGGTGCGGCCCCTGGCCTAAATCGGTCAGCGGATCGGGGCGAGGTAGCTCGGCGTCGTTTGCGCTGGGGAGCTGTTCGACAAATATGGGCAGGAGTGGGTAACCAACCTGCTGCGTAATGCGTGGGATATCCACCCGAAACCAGGCGTCCAGGCGCGGTCGTTCGGCGGTGAATGGCGGGTCGGCAGGGCCACCAAAATCTTCTTGCGACCGACGGATCTGGCCGATGATAAGCACCTCGCCGCCTGGGGCTGCGTAGGGCGCGCGCGCAGTGGCACTGGCAAAGGTATTGGGCAGCCAGCCGCGATCTACCAGCACCGTAAGCGGCGTACCAGCGAGCGATGTGAAGCGCAATGGAGTAAGCACATGCACGCCGGTCGCGCCATCGAGCGTGCGATTGCGCAGCACAACCTCTTGCGCGGTGTCGAATATCCCCGTAATCTCAACGCGGCGGTATTCCTGTGTTGTATCAGCGGCCAGTTCGGGGGTGAGTGGCACGGGCGGCTCGGCACGGCGCGCCTGAATAGCGCTATTAATCGCCTGCCGTTGTGCCAGCCGATCGAGCTGCCAGATGCCAAGCCGCCCCATCACCAATGCCCCAATGATAACCAGCAGCGTAAACATCAGCTGCCGCCCGCGAAAAAAGTGTTTGATCATAACTGCTTGATAAAGGCGCGGCGCAAGCCGCACCTGCATTTGTGCGAAACGTCACCATTGTACCACTGCGCATGGGCGCGCTTGCCGCTCGCTATAGTTGGCGGTCGTAACTCAATCGAGTACAATACATGAAGGGCATACAACGCGATAGAGGAGAAGACCTATATGCGTACATTGTTCATGGTGTTCGCTCTTGGCGGCGCTGCCGCGTGGGTTATAACCCTACAACGTCGGCTGCAATCTGCGCAAATGCGCGGCGATATGTACCGCGATATTGCGGTGCGGCTCGATCGGCAGCTTGTTGACCAGACCGGGCGGGAGCAATAAATCGATGCAAGAGCGCATCGGTATTATCGATCTTGGTTCAAACACGACGCGCCTGGTGATAATGGGGTATACACCGCACCACTCGTTTCGCTTGCTCGATGAAGTGCGCGAAACGGTGCGCCTGGCCGAGGGTGTGGGCGATGATGGTCAGCTAAAGCCGGTACCTATGGCGCGTGGCGTCGAAGCCATGAAGATGTTTCATAGCTACTGCAAATCGACGGGCGTGACCAGAATTGTGCCCGTAGCCACCAGTGCCACCCGCGATGCCACGAACCAGAGCGCGTTTTTAGGCCGGGTTGCCCAGGAGTCGAGCCTGAAGCTGCGCGTCCTTTCCACCAATGAAGAAGCCTATTACGGCTACCTTGGGGCCGTGAACGCGCTTGATCTGCGCGACGGCTACCTGATTGACATTGGCGGCGGCAGTGCAGAAGTAACGTCGATCCGTGGCCGCGGGTTCGTGCGCTCATTCAGCCAGCCCGCCGGGGTTGTGCGCTTCTCGGAGCGCTATGTACGCAGCGACCCGATTAATAACCGAGATTTTAATGCGCTGCAAGATGCTGCCGCCGCGAGTTTTGCGGGGGTCGAATGGCTGAACGATACCCATGGCACGATGCTAGCTGGTATTGGCGGCACCATCCGTACTCTGGCCGAAATGGACCAAAAGCTCAGCGGCTACCCGCTTGACCGCGTGCATGGGCACAGCTTTAGCCGCGCGCGCCTCGACGAGCTGATCGCCCTGCTGCGCCCGCTCACCCTGCGCCAGCGCGAAGATATTCCCGGCCTCAGCCGCGATCGGGCCGACCTGATTCTGGCTGGTGCGGTGATTTTGCAGCAGCTAATGGAACGCGGCCGCTTCGCCGAAATAACCGTGAGTGGGCAGGGATTGCGCGAGGGCGTTTTCTACGAACACTTTCTGGTTGGCGAGCAACCGCCGCTCTTTTCAGATATGCGTAGCTTCAGCGTGAAGAACCTGGCGCGACTCTACAATTACGAGGCGATTCATAGCGCTAAAGTGCGCGATCTTTCGGTCTCGCTGTTCGATCAGCTGCGCCCACTGCATGGCTATGGCGAATGGGAGCGCGATTTACTGGGCTACGCAGCGCAGCTACACGATATTGGCGTGGCAATTGGCTACTACGATCATGATAAGCATGGCGCCTATTTGATTATGAATTCGGCACTGCAAGGCTTTAATCACCGCGAGGTGGTAATGCTGGCCTTGCTGGTGCGCTATCATCGCAAGGGTGATGTATCAATCGATTCCTACCGCAAGATCCTTATGCCAGGCGATCAGGAACGGATCGCGCGTTTGGCGGCACTATTACGCCTGGCCGAATACCTTGAACGCAGCAAAAGCCAGGTCGTGCAGGGGTTGCAGGTTGAGCTGGGCGAAACGGTGCGTGTAGTCACGAAAACGATGGGCGACGCAACCGTTGAGCTTTGGGATGCCAACCGCCGTTCCGGGTTATTCCAAAAGGCATTTGGTAAGGCGATTGAAATAGTGTAAGGCGCTAACCGCTGCATACAGATACGAGCGGGCTGGCGAAGATCGAACGCGTTAATTGCGCCAGCCCTAACTATATATTTGGGAGTATACACACGCAGTGCCGTTCGATTGGCGCTGCGTGTGTGTTTATATGCACACGACAATGAATAAAATGCAATCGCAACGACGCACCTGCATGCCACCCATTGGCGTTCTTACCATTGAAGTAGCCAGGCCAATAGGTATAGCCCCGGAATACACCCTGCCTTCAGGGCGCGTGCAATGCAGTGGTTTTAGAAGCGAGGTCAGCCGTGGCGCACATTTTGCTCGTTGAAGATGCGCCGGATAATCGCAATATCGCCGAGCTCATTCTGCTCGATGCTGGGCATACCGTAGTGAGTGTTGGCGATGGAGCGAGCGCGCTTAGCGCCGCCGCTAGCCTGCAGCCCGATATTATTCTTATGGATCTTTCGTTGCCACGGCTTGATGGCTGGGAAGCGACGCGCCGCTTGAAACAAGACCCGGCAACGCGCGATATTCCGGTAATTGCCTTCACTGCCCATGCGCTGCCCAACGACCTCGATCGTGCCCGCGCAGTTGGTTGCTCAGCGGTGATAGCCAAGCCGTTTGAGATCGACACCTTCTTGAATCAAATCAATGGTTTCATTCGTCCGCCACTCGAACGTAGCCGCGGTATGGATAGTAGCAGTGCGCTACACCCACATTCACGCAATCGCAAGTAGTTCCCATCCCGCTTATATCGCCAATAATGCACACAGCGCCCCTGGTTGTCGCCCGTTTTGCGCAAAGCGCGGAGCAAGCCTGCCCGCCGCAAATTACTAGCGTATACATAGTGGCGATGAATGATGCGCTTGAACCGCATCAGCAAACTCGATTGGACGGTATAAAGGTAACCAGTTATGATTGATGATCCTGGCTAGCTCCACCATGTATTGTGCGCACCTGCAGAGCCTCGTTGCTGATCAGGAATTATTAGTTTGTATTACTTTTGCACGTACTTTGATGAACATTATTTGCCGCGGGGGCTTGGGTTATTTCAATCGCTGCGGCAGCATTGTGCCCAGTTTCGCCTGTGGGTGTTATGCTTAGATGACGTAAGCTACACCACATTGGCGCAGCTTGGGCATCCCGAGCTGATCCTCATCCCGCTTGCGCAGCTTGAACAAGCACTGCCAGAGCTTCTATCTGCCAAGCAGAATCGCTCGCTGATTGAGTATTACTTCACCTGCACGCCAGCACTCCCCTGGTATATTTTGCAACAGTATACCGATGTCGATCTGTTAATGTACGTCGACGCCGATATGTTCTTCTTTGGCGATCCCGCGCCAGTGATTGCTGAGATGTCACGCCACTCGATCACGATTATTCCGCACCGCTACCCTGAGTATTTGCGCGATATGGAGGAATATGGCATCTACAATGTTGGGATGCTAGCCTTTCGGCGCGATACTGCGGGCCTTGCATGCGTGCATCTGTGGTTCGAGCAGTGCATTGCGTGGTGCTACGATCGGCTTGAAGGCGAGCGTTACGCCGACCAGAAATATCTTGAGCAATGGCCAGCATTGTTTCCTGATGTGCTGATACTGCCACATAAAGGAGTGAACACGGCGCCCTGGAATATTATGAATTATCGTTTTAGCCAGCGCGATGGGCAGGTATTTGTTGACGATGAGCCGTTGATCCTCTTTCACTTTCACGGCTTCAAGCAAAGGCACCAATGGCTGTACGATACCCATACTGCCCGGTATGCTACCTACCCCTCGTTGGTATTGCAACGCTGGGTGTATCGCCCGTATATTCAGGCGCTGGTTGCCGCCCGCGCAGCCACAGCGCTCAGCGCAGGTGTGCGCTTTGCTGAGGAGCCACCAGAGAAACGAACACTTTTAGGGCGTTTACGCTTGTTGTTACATTATGCCTGGGGTATTGCACGGGGGCGCTACTTACTTTACTGGAATCAGCATCTATTCATGTTGCTCATGCTGCGTATGGCCGGGTTCCCAAGTAGCTCGCTGGTATGTGTTGAATGGTTGAATGGTTTGGCCCCGCTGGCCTACCTTGGTGGCCTGTTCTAGCACACACGAAACCAGTTTGCTTCCCTGGTTTTTATTGTGCTTGCCCGACAAAACCGCCTCGCATTCCCACCTTATAATACCAAATTCGGTTAAATACTTGTACACCTTGTACTGCGCATTACGCATTACAAAGCCAAATCTTAAGTGCATAGTGCGTAATACTCCTGGCGAGCCTGGTATAATACGCGATACACCGATTTGGTATGACGGAGCAACGTTTAGCTCAACTGTGAAACGCCACAGGGCCGACCAGCGCACCCTGGTCGGCCCTGTGGCATGGGGGTTGGCTCTTAATCTTTCCAGGTTTTACGCAGTACCCGCAGCCAGTTTTCGTAGGCTAATTTGCGCATGGCCGCCTCATCGTAGCCGTGCGCCCGCAGCGCCGCTACGAGCTTGGGCAAACCCGTGGCATCACCAATGTCTTGCGCCACTTTTGCGCCATCGAAATCGGAGCCAAACCCTACGCGATCAATGCCCAGCCGTTCGACCAGATAATCGATATGGCGCACCATAACCTCAAGCGGCGTGTTGGCGTCGTTGCGGCCATCTTCGCGCAAAAAGCCGACGAAAAAGTTTAGCCCGACCATACCATCGGAATCGCGGATTGCGTCGAGCTGCCGCTCGGTGAGGTTGCGTGGGCTTGGGCAAATGGCATGAACATTCGAGTGGGTAGCGACCAGCGGCGCATTAGATAATTTGGCAACATCCCAAAAACCCTGTTCATTGATGTGCGAAAGGTCGATTAAAATCCCTTTCTGGTTACAGGCGCGCACCAGCTCGCGCCCTACATCGGTGAGGCCTGGGCCGGTATCGGGCGAGTGTGGGAAGCGGAAAGGCACGCCTTCGCCAAAAATGGTTGGGCGGCTCCATACTGGCCCGAGCGAGCGTAGACCCGCCTGGTAGAACACATCGAGGGCATATAGGTTGTCGTCGATTGGCTCGGCGCCTTCCAGATGCAGGATGGCAGCCAGCACGCCATTACGCAGGCAGGTTTCGAGCTCGTCAGTAGTTCGTACTACTTTTACCTGCCCTTGCGATTGCGCCTCAATGCGGAACAGAATACCTGCCATACTGAGAGCAGCGCGTTGGGCATAGCCGAGTTCGAGCGGCGGTGGTAGCGGCGCAGCGTAGGAGCCGGGCGTACTGGGAATGACCGGGACATCGGGTTTGGGCTTGCTCGGATCTTCTGGGATGTAAATGGCGAAAAATCCGCCAGCGAAGCCACCTTCGCGCGCGCGTGGCAAATCGATATGGCCCTTTGTGCTACGGTCGAAGAAGCTAATGCCTTCGCCGCGCTCCTGTTCATAGAGCGCCAACAGCACGTCGTTATGGCCATCGAATATTGGTAATGGGGTCGTGCTCATAACCATACCTCGCGGTAAAAGCCCGAACGCAGCAGAGCGCCCAGGCCACCAATGGAGAAGTATTCTACACTAAATCGGCGGTTTCGGCGCTCTGGTGTGCAGCGGTTTGTGCTGTAAACGGTTAATCGTCTTGAAGCACCTCACGTGATCGACCATCCTCAGCTGGGCCAACAATTCCCTGTTGTTCAAGCAGCTCGATAAGCTGCGCGGCTTTGCTGTAGCCAATGCGCAGCCGTCGCTGGAGTAGCGACGCCGACGCGCGCTGGTGTTGCTTCACAAGCTTAATGGCTTCGGGCAGCAGTTCGTCCTGTTCTTCGACGCTTAGGTACTCGCCCGGGCCTTTGAGCGTGGAGGTCGCCTGTGATACCACCGATGCCACACCCTGAGCGCTTTTTGCTGGGCTGCCGGTAGTAGGTTGGGTATTGTCTCCCGCATCCGGCGGCTGGGCATTGCGCCAGAACGTTACAATGCGCTCAACTTCGGAATCGGAAACATAGGTACCCTGCACGCGAATCGGCTTGGCAGCATCGGCGGCCATATACAGCATGTCACCACGGCCCAGCAGTTGCTCGGCACCATTCATATCGAGGATAACGCGCGAATCGATTTGCGAGGTGACGGCAAAGGCGATGCGCGAGGGGAAGTTGGCCTTGATTAGTCCAGTGACGACATCGACTGAGGGGCGCTGCGTAGCGATAATCAGGTGAATGCCAGTAGCGCGTGCCATTTGCGCGAGGCGGCAGATCAGCGTTTCGACTTCGTCGGGTGCCATCATCATCAAGTCGGCTAGCTCATCGATAATAATAACGATATAGGGCATTGGTTCAAGGTCGGCGCGCCTGCGCGCGGCTTGCTTATAGCTGTCGATGTTGCGGAAGCCATGCTTGGCGAACACCTTGTAGCGCCGCTCCATCTCTTTCACCGCCCACTTGAGGGTTGGCACCACCCGCTCAAGCTCGGTAACGACTGGCGAAAGCAGGTGGGGAATGTGATTATACACAATCAGCTCGACCATCTTTGGGTCGACCATAATGAACTTCAGGTCTTCGGGGGTGTGCTTCATCAGCAGCGCACACACAAAGCAGTTGACTGCAACGCTTTTGCCCGAGCCAGTGCTACCCGCTACAAGCAAGTGGGGCATCCGTTCCATTCCGGCAATGACCCCCTGCCCGGATACATCTTCGCCGAGGGGGAGCTTCAGCCGCGCCTTCGAATTCTCGAAGGCATTGCTCTCGACCACATCGCGCATGCCAACGATCGAGATCGCCGAGTTAGGAATTTCGATACCCAGCACCGATTTGCCAGGAATGGGCGCTTCGATGCGGATCGAGTGTGCCGCAAGCGCCAGCGCCAAGTCCCTCTCAAGCGTTGTGATTTTGCTGACCTTGACGCCTACTGCGGGCTGCAGCTCAAATTGCGTGACAGCTGGGCCAGTGTTAACGCCAACCACCTGCGCCTCGACTTTGAAGCTCGCCAGGGTATCTTCGATCAGGCGCGACTTGAGCTTAAGCTCATCGTCAGAAATCGAGCCAGATGTGTAGGTATCGAGCAAATCGAAGGTTGGTAGCGGCCAGGCGTGATGAACCGCCGGAACAGCAAAGCCGTCGAGTGGTTCTTGCGTGGTGCCTGCTGCTGGCGCAACCGCCGCGGCAGCGCTTGCTGGTGCGGTCGTGAGCAGGTTTGTGAGCAAGGTATTTGCGCCAGGCTTGGTTGCTTCTTTCACTTCCTCGGGCGGTGCAGCTGATTTTGCCTCTTTGGCGGGAGCAGACTTGGCCTTGACTTCGGGCCGATCAAACAGACTGGCGCGGGTTGGGCGCGCTGCAATTGGGGTGGCGACAATATCATCGGAACCGGGCGGTGGCTCGAAGGCGGGCAGCTCGGCAACGCGCGGTGTACTTGGCTGCGGTGGCCGCTGCGCCTGGGCTTTCTCGCCTGGCGCGCGCTCGGGTGCGCTCCAGATCGTTACCCAGAAACGTGCCAACCCATCGGATATGCCGGTAAGCAGCTCGCGCAGAGTAATGTTAAACGTAATGAGGATGCCAGCGAGACCAAGCGCGCAATACACTACAAATGTAGCGGGGCGGCCAATAAGCACCGTCATTTGGATCAGCGTATAGCCAACTAACCCCCCGCCCTTACCTACTTGGTCGGCGGCATCGGTGCGAGTACCAATGGCAAATTCTAGCAGGGCGAGCAGTGAAGCTAGCAACAACAGTGTGCCGAAAATCGTGGCGCCAGTGAGTTCTAGATCTTCGCGGCGCTCTTGCCAGAGAATCGCTACCCCCAATAGCCCCAGCGCCAATGGCACTAACAGCGCGCCCCACCCGAGCAGCCGCTGCGTTACATCGACCCATGTTTTCCCAATTGCCCCGGCTGCACCCGTGAGGAAGAAAACAATCGTAATTGCGGCAATGGTGATTAGGGCCAGGGCAAAAAGCTCGCGCTGATGCTCGGGGCGTAATGAAAACCCAAAAAGCGGCGCGGCTGGGGTGGACGGGCGTTTGCGCGGAGCCGATTTACGGCTGCGGGTTGCAGTAGATTGGCGGCTTGTCGAGGTGCGCTTTGCCATAAAGAACTCCGCATTATGCCAGGGGTAGCAATTTTATTGGTTAGCGAGATACGGCAATTATAGCACATTCGTCCGAAAAATCACTGGGCCTGTTTGTGGTGCGGCGCATGATGGCATAAATTGCGAAAAAGTGGGGCTTGCAAATAGTGCAATAGTAATTGTAAAATCAAAGACACACTACCTACTATGAAAATGATAACGCATTCGTTTGTATTTTGATACAAATTTGTACATTATGCTGGTAGCCGTGTAGGTCGCCAACGCATACTATTATTGTTGACCAATCTTCCTCGGTTATCGTAATGTGCCAAGATATGCTGTTGTTCTGAATCAACGTCGCTAAGTTCGTATGCCGTCATTGCTTCGTACTCCTTTAGCGCTTTTGCACTAAGGAACAGTATTTCTTTGTGCAAAATAATAACTATATTTAATAGTACTGTGATAATGCAAGGGTGGGCAAAAGGTATTCTAAGAGGGGAGTGCTGTATATGCGTCGTTTTGTCCTGATATTGCTCATATCACTCACATTACCCGCCATTTCGGCATGTGGCAGTGTGGCAAGCGCACATAGAGTGTCTTCTCAGACACCAGCTATAGAAGTTGCACCTGCCTCAGGCGCCGCTGTAGCACCACTGCAGTTAAACTCGCGTATTCCCTCGGCGTTTATTGATATTTCGGTTGATGTGCCAGCTCCTCCGCCGATAGATTCTGAACAGCTACAACTAGAAATGGCTGAACTGTTCGCGCTGCGCAGCTCGCTCACTGAGGCCGATCAACAAACGATGCTTGCCTGGGATACGCAGGCAGTTGTGCGCTGGAATAAGCTTGCCCGCGATATGGTCGCTCAATATCAGGTCGATCCCTTGCAAGCCTCGAGCATTTACATGCTGCTCAGTGTTGCGCAGAACGAGGCCCTGCGCACTGCCGATACCTATCAGCGCTTGTATCAGCGGCAGATGCCACCTGCGGCTGAAAGCGGGCTAACGCCGCTACTTACTTCGGCGGCACCTGGCAGCTACCCTTCAGAGCATGCCTTGCTTGCGGCGGCATCGGCCACAGTGCTGGAATACTTCTTCCCTGGCGAGCAGTCGCATATTGCGGCACAGCGTACCGAAGAGCAAGAAAGCCGATTATGGGCTGGTGTAAATTGTCGTAGCGATATTATCGCAGGCAACCAGGCTGGGAGCACGATCGCAGCTTTACTGATTGAGCGCTTACGTGGCGAGTTTGCTCAGGCCAACGTCGGAATGTACGAGGAACCACCTCATCGCCCTGGCGCCTGGATTGTCGACCCGACTAACCCACGCCCACCCGATGCTCCTGGCTGGCGACGTTTAGCCCCCTGGCTTATGGAGCGCGCTGACCAATTTCGCGCGCCACCGCCGCCCGAGTTTGGTTCAGCCGAATATACCCTGGCGCTGCAAGAGGTGCGCGATATTTCCGACCATCGTACTGATGAACAGCTGCGCATTGCGCAATTTTGGAACGATGGGAAAGGTTCGCCAACACCGCCAGGCCATTGGAATCAGATCGCCGCAGATTTGATCGTGGCGCAGGGGCTGGGGAATCAGGCGGCAGCCAAAACCCTGGCCTACATGAATCTGGCGCTTTATGATGCTGGTATAGCCGCCTGGGACACCAAGTATACCTACTGGCTAATTCGCCCCTGGAATGCTGACCCGGCTATTAAGACGGTACCTGCTATTCCTCCAAGTCATCCCTCATATGTTTCGGGCCATAGCACGTTTTCAGCTGCGGCAGCGACTGTGCTGGCGGCAGCTTTTCCTGAAAAAGCTGCTGAGCTTGATGCAATGGTGCAAGAAGCCTCTGTTTCGCGCGTGTATGGCGGTATTCATTATCGCTTCGATGGCGAGGCTGGGATAGCGATTGGTAAACAAGTTGGGGCATTAGCCGTGGCCCGGATGCAAGCCGAACCGTAATTACCTCCATATTGCCGATAAACGTCGTTGAAAATAAATAGCTCACTCTGTAGTAATACCAGGAGATACACTATGCGATCGACCAGGATGTTTTCAACCTATCATAGGTTAATATACAGCCTAACCAATATAATTAGCCGATCTTCTGTGTTTCGGATTTGGCTCGTTATTGCATTGGTTGGTGCAAACCTTACGAGTTTATTTGTGGCCCCGCCCACCGCCCTGGCGGCGGCGTTTGTATTCAATAACACCACTACAGGTGCAATTACCGATAATGCTTGTGCCGCGCCTCTGCTGCGCACCTTTGATGTCAACAGCCATTTCACAGTCAACGATCTGAATGTTGGGTTCAACGCCACGCATAATATACGTGGTGATATTCAGGTGCAATTACTATCGCCTGCTGGCACGATCGTTAAAATCATTCGCTCGAATGGCGATGCGAATACTAACTATGACGTGCTGCTCGATAGTGCTTCGGCTAACCCGCTGAACGATGGCAATGCCGATACAACGGCAGCGCCCCTCTACGATCGCACTGCTGCGCCGAGTGGCTCACTGAGCGTGTTTAATGGTGAAGATGCGTTTGGAACGTGGACTTTAAATATTTGCGACAACGTGTCAGGAAATACGGGCACGTTTAATAGCGCTCGGTTGAGCTTTGATGGCACTGCACTGCCAGCCGGAATCTTCGGCCTGGTATTCGACGATCATAATGCAAACGGCATTGCAGATACGGGAACGTATGCATATGGAGTGACGGCGGCCTCTGCACGTGACGAGGGCGTAAGTGGCGTGACAGTGACAGCATACGATAGCACTGGCGCGGTCGTAGGTACAGCAACAACGGCCAGCAATGGGCAATATTATATTCCGACAAACGCGAGCGGGCCGTTTCGCATTGAGTTTACTAATTTACCCAGTGGCTACGAGTTTTCGGCGGTCGATAATGGCGCTGTTCCGAGCGGCAGCCCGTCGGGAGTGATTAGCGGTGGGTCAGGTGTGCAGTTTATTGCTTCGGCGGCTACAAGCGCAAATGTAGGTGTTTTGCAGTCACAATTTTATTGCCAGGATAACCCGAATCTTGCCACCACATGTTTTGTCAATGGTACCAACGATACCACCACCCCGGTAGATGTGCTTGTGAAGTGGCCTTATAACAGCTCGGGTAGCACGCCTGCACCAACCGAGCTTGCGGTAAAGAATGAGATTGGCTCGGTGTGGGGGCTGGCTTACGATCGGGGAACCCAGCGGCTGTATAGCGCGGCGTTTCTCAAGCGCCATGTTGGCATGGGTCCAAATGGCTTGGGCGCAATTTATGTGACAAATGCTGCTGGTGCCGGGCCGGGGGTAAGTTCGTTATTCTTTGATCTTGCGACCGTTCCAGGTATTTCGCTAGGTACCATATCGTCGAATGTTGTGCGTGGCTTAGGTGCGCCCACGGTTTCGTCGATTGATACCGAGGCATTTGCCAAGGTTGGCAAAGTTGGCCTGGGCGATCTGGACATGTCAACGAATGGCAGCACATTGTGGGTGGTCAACCTCTTCCAAAAAACACTCATTAGTATTCCTACCACCGCACCCTCGGCCAGCAATATCGCAAGCTACCCCATCCCCGACCCTAGCTGTGTGGGCGGCGAACACCGGCCATTTGCCGTCAAGTTCTATAACGGCAAAGTATACGTTGGGGTGGTCTGTTCGGCGGAAACCTCTGCGAACCGTGCCGATCTGAAAGCGGTTGTCTATCGTTTCGACCCAGCCAATACGGCTGCTGGCTTTACGAACGTATTTTCATTTGTATTGAACTACACCAAGGGTTCGCCACATGCGACTGCCCCGAATGGCTTAACGCTTAACTGTACCGGATGGAATAGCTGGTCGGATAGCGATGTATTTTCGTGTAGCGCTGGGGCTTCGGCGGTTGGTACCCGCGTACTGAATCCACAGCCAATTCTTTCCAATATTGTTTTCGATAACGATGGCTCGATGATTCTTGGCTTTATGGATCGCTCGGGCCACCAATGGGGCCATGCAAACCGTGGCCCCACACCCGCCGACACCACGATTTATGCAAGTATTATTGGCGGCGAGATTCTGCGCGCCTATAACAATAGCGGTACCTTCCAGCTAGAAAATAATGGAACTGCTGGCCCGCTTGTAAGCGATGGGGTTGGAAATGGCGAGGGGCCTGGCGGCGGCGAGTTTTATTATTACGATCGCGGATTCCCCGCAGCCACTTCCGTCACTGGGTTCACCCACAATGAAACATCGATAGGCAGCCTAGGGTTTTTGCCTGGTTCGGGCGAAGTGGTTTTGGCCGCGATGGATCCGACCGATGTTGCAAATTCCGGCGGTGTCGCATTCCTCAGTAACACCGATGGCGGACGGGTTGATAGTTATTTACTGTATAGCACGGGCACAACCAACTCTGGTAGCTTTGGTAAAGCCAATGGCCTCGGTGGTATTGAGCTGCTGTGTGATGCCGCGCCAATAGAAATTGGGAACCGGGTATGGCGCGATGATAATGCTAATGGCATTCAGGATGCCGGTGAGCCGGGCATTGCTGGCGTGACGGTGCGCCTGTACAATAATACTGGCACGCTTGTTCCTGGGTCTACGGCTGTTACCGATGCGAATGGTAATTATATTTTTAGTAGTGCTAGCGGCACGAATACAACCAGTGCAAAATATAGCATTGCGCTTCAGCCGAATACGAACTATTCCGTTCATGTCGATAACGCGGCTAATTTTACGGCAGGCCCGCTACTTGGCTTCCAGCTGACGACGCCGAACGCCGATGCGACTACGAACGGCGATGCTCGCGATTCGGATGGAACCACGATTTCTGCTACTAATGTGGCCGTTTCGTTCACCACCGGAAGCGCGGGTAACAATAATCATACCTACGATTTTGGGTTTACCCCAAGCTATAGCCTGGGCAACCGCATATGGCGCGATACGAATAATAATGGCACCCAAGACACCGGTGAATTCGGTATCGCAAATGTGTCGGTGAGCGTGTTTGCTGATGCCAATGGTGATGGCACGCCCGATACGATCGCTTCCCCGTTAGCTACCACAACCACCGATGCGAGCGGGTATTATCGCTTCGATAACCTGGTGACGGGTACCTATGTAGTACGCGTGAACCCCAGTAGCTTCGCAGCGGGTCAACCGCTGTTTGGCATGCAGAGCAGCGCGACAACCGAAGCGAACCCGAATGCCGATGTTGATAAAAACGACAATGGTATCGATAGCCTGCTGGCAACGACCAACGGTATTCTGAGCGGCGCAATTATCCTTGGCCCTGGATCGAGTGAGCCAACTGGCGAAACTGATCTCAGCGCAAGTGGGCAAGGCGCACCTAATGCTCAGGCGAACATGACGGTTGACTTTGGGTTCTACCGGCTGGCGGTGGGCAACCAGCTGTGGCAAGAAAACGATGGCGACGGCATTTACGAGCCTGCAACTGGTGAGACACCGCTCGCCAATGTGACGGTGCAGCTGGTTGATAGCGCCACCAACACCGTGGTCGCCAGCACCACGACCGATGCCAGCGGCCAATACACCATCACCACCACGCTGGCGGGCACGCCGCTGAGTGCGGGCACCTACCGCGTGCGGTTGCCCACACCGCCGGCAGGAATGGCACCGTCGGCGAGCTTCCCGATGAGCGCAGGCGATGACCATAATAAAGGCACGGTGGCGAGCGGGGTGGTGGAAAGCCCGGTCTTTACGCTCACGCCGGGTGCCACTACCGATGGTGCGGTGGTCGATGCGGTCAGTGGCACGACCCGCAACCCGACGCTCGATTTCGGCTTTACCCCGCTGCTCAGCCTAGGTAATTTGCTCTGGTACGACACGAACGACAATGGGGTGGTGGATGCGGGTGAGCAGCCGGTGGTGGGAGCCACGGTGCGGCTGTTCCGCGACACGGGCAATGGCACGTTCGACCCGGCGACGGATACGGCGGTAGGGAGCGACCAGACGACCGACGCGAGTGGGCACTACCTGTTCAGTGGATTGAGCGCGGGCACGTACTTTGTGCAGGTGCTGCCCAGCAACTTCACGGGGACGGGGGTGCTGGCAGGGTATGCGAATAGCAGTGGGCAGACGACCAGCGACACGAACGACCGCGACCACGGGGTGGCGGTGGTGGGGCAGGGCGTGGTAAGCCATGCGGTCGTGCTGACGCCGAACGGCGAGCCGACCAATGATGGCGATAGCGATGCCAACACGAATTTGACCATCGACTTTGGGTTCTACCGCCTGATATTAGGCAACCAGCTGTGGCGAGAAACGGATGGCGACGGCATTTATGAGCCTGCCACGGGGGAGACACCACTGGCGAATATAACGGTTGAGCTGCGCGATGCTGACACGAATACGGTGGTCGCCACCACCACGACCGATGCCAGTGGCCAATACACCATCACGACCACGTTGGCGGGCAACCCGCTGCCCAGCGGCAATTACCAGGTGCGGCTGCCGAATCGCCCGCCGGGCTTGATACCATCGGTTAGCTTCCCGATGAGTGCGGGTGACGACCATAATAAGGGCACGCTGGCGGCGAACGCCGTTGAAAGCCCGATCTTTGCGCTGAATCCGGGCGTAGCGGCCAGCGGTGCAATCGTCGATGCGGCCACTGGTACGACCCGCAACCCGACGCTCGATTTCGGCTTTAAGCCCGAACTCGTGAGCCTGGGCAATTTCCTCTGGTATGATGCGAATAATAATGGTACGTTCGATACTGGTGAGCAGCCGGTGGTGGGAGCCACGGTGCGGCTGTTCCGCGACACGGGCGATGGCACGTTCGACCCGGCGACGGATACGCCGGTGGGGAGCGACCAGACCACCGATGCGAGTGGGAATTATCTCTTCACGGGGCTACCTGATGGCAACTATTTTGTGCAGGTGCTGCCCAGCAACTTCGTGGGTAGCGGCGTGCTGGCGGGCTATACCAACAGCACCGGCACCAACCCTGGGGATACGAATAACAATAAGGATCATGGGACGCCGGTGACGGGCCAGGGTGTGGTGAGCGAATTGATAACCCTGGTAGGTGGTACCGAGCCGATCACCGATGGTGATACCAACGCCTACACCAACTTCACGGTTGACTTTGGGTTCTACCGGCTGGCGGTGGGCAACCAGCTGTGGCAAGAAAACGATGGCGACGGCATTTACGAGCCTGCAACTGGTGAGACACCGCTCGCCAATGTGACGGTGCAGCTGGTTGATAGCGCCACCAACACCGTGGTCGCCAGCACCACGACCGATGCCAGCGGCCAATACACCATCACCACCACGCTGGCGGGCACGCCGCTGAGTGCGGGCACCTACCGCGTGCGGTTGCCCACACCGCCGGCAGGAATGGCACCGTCGGCGAGCTTCCCGATGAGCGCAGGCGATGACCATAATAAAGGCACGGTGGCGAGCGGGGTGGTGGAAAGCCCGGTCTTTACGCTCACGCCGGGTGCCACTACCGATGGTGCGGTGGTCGATGCGGTCAGTGGCACGACCCGCAACCCGACGCTCGATTTCGGCTTTACCCCGCTGCTCAGCCTAGGTAATTTGCTCTGGTACGACACGAACGACAATGGGGTGGTGGATGCGGGTGAGCAGCCGGTGGTGGGAGCCACGGTGCGGCTGTTCCGCGACACGGGCAATGGCACGTTCGACCCGGCGACGGATACGGCGGTAGGGAGCGACCAGACGACCGACGCGAGTGGGCACTACCTGTTCAGTGGATTGAGCGCGGGCACGTACTTTGTGCAGGTGCTGCCCAGCAACTTCACGGGGACGGGGGTGCTGGCAGGGTATGCGAATAGCAGTGGGCAGACGACCAGCGACACGAACGACCGCGACCACGGGGTGGCGGTGGTGGGGCAGGGCGTGGTAAGCCATGCGGTCGTGCTGACGCCGAACGGCGAGCCGACCAATGATGGCGATAGCGATGCCAACACGAATTTGACCATCGACTTTGGGTTCTTCCAGCCGGTGAATATTGGCGATACGGTGTGGAATGATGCCAATAATAATGGAATCCGTGATGCGGGCGAGGCTGGCATTGGTGGAGTCGAGATTCAACTGTTCCACGCTGGTGACGACCCGCTAACTGCGACGCCGATCCTGACGACAACCACTGATATTACGGGCATATACGGCTTCAACGCACTATCGCCGGGCAGCTACTTCCTGTATATTCCCACCCCGCCTGCCGATTACCCGCGTAGTAGCTCGGTGACGGTGACGGCGGATAATGGCCAGAATAACGACGACAACGGCTCGCAATCTGCTGAAGGCGCGCCAGTAACAAGCCCGGTGATTCAGCTTCAGGCGGGCACCGAGCCAATTACTGATGGCGATGGCGCAAACGGCGACCTAACGATTGATTTTGGCTTCTTCGCAGTGTACAGCCTGGGTAACTATGTCTGGCACGATGTCAATAATAATGGCGTGAAGGATGCAGGCGAGGCTGGTATCGACAACGTTGTTGTTGAGCTATATCGCCTGACGGCCAGCGGCGTGCCCACCGGTACCGCTGTGCTGACCGACACAACCAGTAATGGTGGCTATTACCTGTTCACCGGATTGCTGGCTGGCGATTACGCGGTGGTGATTCCGGGCACGAACTTCACCGGCACCAGCGCGCTGGTCGGCTTCTATAGCAGTGGCGTCACCCAGGCGGGTGAAGCGCCAGCCTCGACCGATACCAGCGCAGCGGGCAACGACCGTGACCATGGAACCACGCTCACAGCAGCGGCAGGCAGCGTGCCAGCGGGTGCAGTAATAGGCCCGCGCTATACACTAGGCACCGGCCAGCCAACTGGCGAGGATGGCAATACCACGCCTGGGCGTACCGATAGCACGCCCGATAATCGCAGCAACCTGACCGCTGACTTCGGGTTCTACACGATGAGCCTGGGGAACCAGGTGTGGGAAGACGCGAACAATAACGGCGTGCGCGATCTGGGCGAAAGTGGGCTGGCGAATATTCCAGTGCAGCTGTACGCCAGCGATGGCACGACGCTGCTGGCAAGCACCAGCACAAATGCCAGTGGCTACTACCTGTTCACCGGGCTGACTGCGGGAGATTACATCGTAGCCATCACACCCCCGGCGGGATATGTGAGCAGCACGGGAGCGGGTGGCGCGTATGAGCCTGCGCCGGATGCGGATACGGTGGCGGTGGATTCGGATGATAACGGCACGGTGGCAGGCACGAGCATTCGCAGTGCGGTGGTGACGTTGACGGCGGGTGCAGAGCCGCTGGCGGCGGTGGAGACGGGCGGCAACCCGCTGAGCGACCCGGCAGTGGATGCGAATAGCAACCTGACCCTCGACTTTGGCCTATTCCAGCCGCTCAGCCTGGGCAACTATATATGGTTCGACCAGAACCGCAACGGAACCCAGGATATAGGCGAACCTGGCCTGGCTGGCGCAACGGTCGCTCTCTTCCAGGCCGATGGCGTAACCCCAGCAACCGACATGACTGGCGCGGCGATACCAAGCCAAACGACTGGTGCTACAGGCATCTATAGCTTTACCAACTTGCTGCCCGGCGATTATGTGGTGCGCGTCACACCGCCGGGAGGTTACGACCCGACTACCAATGGCGGCGACCCCGATACGGTGGTGAGCGATACCGATTCGAATGGACAGGCTGTGGTGGGGCAGCCCTATGCCCAGAGCGCGCCAGTAACATTGAGTGCTGGCAGCGAGCCTGGCTCGGCAGTTGATGGCGATGGCACAAATAGTAACCAGACGGTTGACTTCGGCTTCGTATCGAACCTGGCACTTGGAAACCTGGTATGGTACGACACCAACAATAATGGCGTAGTGGATGCGGGTGAGCAGCCGATCGCTGGCGTAACGGTGCGCCTGTTCCGCGATAACGGTGATGACACATTTGACAGTGGTGATACGCAGGCTGCGCCTGATCAGACGACTGACCTGAGCGGGCATTATCTCTTCACCGGCCTGGACGCGGGCGATTACTTTGTGCAGGTGATGCCGGGGAATTTCGGTGGCGCTGGCGCGCTGACTGGCTATACCAATAGCAGCGGCACAAACCCTGGCGACGCGAATAACGACAAAGACCATGGCACGCCAGTGGCCGGGGCGGGGGTGGTGAGCGAACGGGTAACGCTGACGATTGATGGCGAGCCTACCAACGATGGCGACACGAACCCGAATACCAACCTGACGATCGACTTCGGCTTTTATCGGTTGACGATTGGCAATCAGCTCTGGCACGACAATAACAATAATGGCGTGCAGGATGGCGGCGAGCCGGGCTTTGGCGCAGGTGTGCGCGTAGAGCTCTACGATAGCGCCAACAACCTAGTGGCGGTGACTTTCACCACTGCTGGCGGCGCATACTCGTTCGACCAACAGACCGATGCTGCTGGTATATCAAATGGGGCAGGCATCCCACCGGGCGATTACTACGTGAAGGTTCCGCAGTCGGAATTTAACCCCGGTGGCTTGCTGGAAGGTTACCATACAAGTACTGGGCAGGATACTGGCGATACCGTCGATGGTAATGACAATGGTGACGCGGTGGCGGGCGATGGCGTGCGGAGCGCGGTATTTACCCTCACACCAGGCGGCGAGCCGACGGTGACGCAGGCCACCGGCACAACCACAAACGCAACGATTGACTTCGGGTTCTACACAATGAGCCTGGGGAACCAGGTGTGGGAAGACGCGAACAATAACGGCGTGCGCGATCTGGGCGAAAGTGGGCTGGCGAATATTCCAGTGCAGCTGTACGCCAGCGATGGCACGACGCTGCTGGCAAGCACCAGCACAAATGCCAGTGGCTACTACCTGTTCACCGGGCTGACTGCGGGAGATTACATCGTAGCCATCACACCCCCGGCGGGATATGTGAGCAGCACGGGAGCGGGTGGCGCGTATGAGCCTGCGCCGGATGCGGATACGGTGGCGGTGGATTCGGATGATAACGGCACGGTGGCAGGCACGAGCATTCGCAGTGCGGTGGTGACGTTGACGGCGGGTGCAGAGCCGCTGGCGGCGGTGGAGACGGGCGGCAACCCGCTGAGCGACCCGGCAGTGGATGCGAATAGCAACCTGACCCTCGACTTTGGCCTATTCCAGCCGCTCAGCCTGGGCAACCGTGTCTGGGATGATATAAACAACAATGGCGTGCAAGATACCGGCGAGGCAGGCATTGCCGGGGTAGTAGTGAAGCTGTATGCCAGCGACGGCACCACCGAGATTCCGGTTGGCCCCGATGGTGTGCTGGGTACGAGCGACGACGCGCCAGGTGGCATGCAAACCGATGCGAGTGGGCTGTACCTGTTCCGCGGCTTGCCAGCAGGCACATATATCGTTGAGCTGGCGGCGGCGAACTTCCAGCCTGGCGGCGCACTAGCAGGTTACACTAGCAGCACTGGCACGGTCGGCCAGCTTACCGGCCCGTTTGAGCCTGCGCCCGATGCTGATACCAACCCAAGCGATACCGACGACAACGGCACGATCAGCGGCACGCTAGGCAGCGGCGGGGTGATTCGCAGCGCGCCAGTTACCCTGGCAGTTAACACCGAACCGAGCGGCGAGAATCCCGATAACGACCCGGTCACGCCCGATCTTTCGGAGAACCTGACCGTAGATTTTGGCGTATTCCAGCCAGCCAGCCTGGGCGACCGGGTATGGTACGACCTGAATCATAATGGCGTGCAGGATGGCGGCGAAGCGAACCTCCCGAACGTTACTGTCACGTTGTACGACGCCGCGACCGACTCGCCGATTGCAACGACCACGACCGATGTGAGTGGCGCGTACAGCTTTGTGAACCTGACCCCCGGCGCTTACTATGTCATCTTTAGTACCCTGCCGACCGGGTATGTGTTTACAACTGCGAATAACGAAACGGCCCCAAGCAGCGACGCGCTCGATAGCGATGCGAACCCAACCAGCGGGCGCACCGGCAATTACACGCTGACGGCAGGCCAATCGATCACAACGGTGGATGCGGGTGCATACAACGACATCCGCGCTCAGATTGGCGATTTCGTCTGGTACGACACGAATGAGAATGGCGTGCAGGATTCGGGCGAACCAGGCCTGGGCGGCGTGATTGTCGAGCTGTACAAGGTGGGCCAGGCAACGGCAGTTGCCACAACCACCACCGACCTTAACGGTGCATATCTGTTCTCGGGCTTGCTCGAAGGCGATTATGTCGTGAAGATTGTGGCCCCAGCGGGCTATAGTCTGACACTCAGCAACCAGGGCAGCGATACGCTCGATAGCGACGCCAACCCTGCCGATGGGCTAATGCCCGCAACGTACCTCGATCCCGGCGAAAATGACCCGACGTGGGATGCTGGCCTATACTATACGTTTGTGGCGCTCGGCAACCGCGTGTGGGTCGACACAAACAACAATGGCCTGGATGATGTCGGTGAAGCTGGACTCAGCGGTGCGAGGGTGAAGCTGTATGCCAGCGACGGCACCACCGAAATCGCGGTTGGCCCGGATGGCATCCTCGGCACCGCCGATGACGCACCGGGCGGCGTACAGACCGATGCAAACGGCTACTACCTATTCCGTGGGCTGCTGCCTGGCGATTATATCGTTGAAGTAACGCCGCCAGCGGGCTATATCAGCAGCAGTGGCACGAATGGCGCTACCAGCGGCACCTACGAACCCGCGCCCGATCCTGACACGGTGCCCACGGATGGCGACGACAACGGGACAACTACTGGTGGTGTGGTGCGGAGTGCACCCATTACATTGACGCGCGCTGGTGAGCCTACGGGTGAAGCGACGGCGCTGCCGAACCCCGACACGGCAACGCCCGACATCAATAGTAACTTAACCGTTGACTTCGGCTTCTACCAGCCACTCAGCCTGGGCAACCTGATATGGCACGACCAGAACGATAACGGCACGTTCGATACTGGCGAACCAGGCATCGCGAATGTGGTGGTGAGCCTGTATGCCAGCGATGGCGCGACCCTGATCATGACGACCACCACTGATCTGGCTGGCAACTATCTGTTTAGCAACCTGGCACCGGGCGATTACATCGTTGAAATCGACCGTACCAGCCCGGCACTGAGCGGATTCGTAAGCAGCACCGACCTGCCAACATCAACGACGCCAAATGGCAATGTCGATAGTGACGATAATGGCGTACTAGTGACAGCAACCACTGTGCGCAGTGCGCCGATTACCCTGGTGGGTGGCACCGAGCCGAATGACGACCCGGCGCAACCGCCAGGCAATGCCAACCAGAACAACACGCTCGACTTCGGTTTCTATCATCCGCTGAGCCTGGGCAACCTGGTGTGGGCCGATACGAACAATAACGGTGTGGTTGACAATGGCGAGGCGGGTATCAATGGCGTCGGTGTGGCGCTCTACCGCGATGCCAATGGCAACGGCCTACCCGATGGTGGCGAGCTAGTGACCACAACGGTGACCAGCGGTGGTGGTCTGTATCAGTTCGCCAACCTGCGCCCAGGCGATTACCTTGTCGTTATCGACCAGACAAACTTTGCGGCTGGGAATGCGCTTGCGCATTATGCCAGCAGCACCGGTGGTGGTAGCGAACCCGCGCCCGATGCTGATACCAACGCAACCGACAACGACGACAATGGCACTGCCTACCCCGACGGCTCGGTGCGGAGCGCGCCCATTACCCTATCTTCGGGCGGCGAGCCGACGAATGAGGGCGACGATGCGAACGGTAATCAAACTCTCGATTTCGGCTTCTACCCGCTAGCATCGTTGGGCGATAAAGTATGGCTTGATACAACCAACAATAATGTTCAGGATCCTGGCGAAGCGGGTGTCGCAGGGGTGACGGTGCAGCTGTATCAGCCTGGTACTGATAACTTGCCAGGCACCGCCGACGATGTGCTGGTTGGCACTACGACGACTGGTAGCAACGGAAGCTATCTCTTCACCGATCTGGTGCCGGGGAGTTACTATGTCGTCTTCACGCCGCCAATGGGCTATAGCCTGGTGACACCCAACCAGGGCAGTAACGACACCGCCGACAGCGATGCCGATATTAGCATCGGGCGCACGCCAGTGGTAACGCTTGGCCCCGGTACCAACGATACGTCGGTGGATGCGGGCCTGATCTATAACGCCAGCCTGGGCGACCGTGTGTGGTTTGATCAGAACGGCAACGGCGTGCAAGATAGCGGCGAACCGGGCATACCTGGCGTGACGGTGGTATTGCACGATAGTAGTGGCACGGCAGTGCTTACCACCACCACCGATTTGAATGGCAATTATGCCTTTGATCATCTTGCGGCGGGCGATTATACAATCGAAGTTGTACCGCCAGCCGGGTATACCTTTAGCACGCCCGACCAGGGCAGCGATAATACTGCCGACAGCGACATAAACCCCAGCACTGGCAGCACCATCACCATTACGGTTGGCCTGGGCACGGCTGACCCGAGCTGGGATGCTGGACTCTACCGCGAGGTAAGCCTCGGCGACGTAGTGTGGAACGATATCAATAACAATGGCGTGATTGATGCCGGCGAAGCAGTATTCGACAATGTGCTGGTAAACCTGTATCTTGATAGTAATGGAAATGGCGTGCTCGACGCCGCCGATACCTTTGTCAAGAGCACTACGACATCGGGCGGGGCCTACCTGTTTGATCAGCTTGTGCCTGGCACCTACCTGGTACAGCTCGACCCCAGCAATTTCACGGGGAACGGGGTATTGGTTGGCTATACCAGCAGCACTGGCGCGATCGGGACAAACCAGCAAAACGGCGGCCCATACGAGCCTGCCCCAGGTGCTAACAACGATATTGATAGCGACGACAACGGCACCGTCAGCGGTCAGGGCATCGTCAGCGGCCCGGTAGTGCTAAGTAGCGGTGGCGAGCCGGTGCTCGAAGATGGCGACTCCGACAGCAATCTGACGATCGACTTTGGCGTATTCATGCCAGCTAGCATTGGTAGCTTGGTATGGTACGACCAGGACAAGGATGGCGTGCATGATCAGAACGAGCCAGGCGTGCCTGGTGTCGTGGTGACATTGTACGATGCGAATGGCAACCCGGTAGCAACCACGATAACCGGGTCAGACGGATCGTACCTGTTTACCAACTTGCCGCCTGGAACCTACACCGTCGGCTTTAGCAACTTACCCAATGGCTTTACCTTCACCCAACCTAACCAGGGCGGGAACGATGGAAATGATAGTGATGTCGACCCCAATACCGGGCTAACCCAGCCGATCGTTATAGTGCCTGGTACGAATCAGATCGACGTCTTCGCTGGCGTTATTGTCAAGCCAACGGCGGTAACCCTGCGCATCTTCACGGCAACCTGGCGTGGGAATGTGGTTGAGGTGCGCTGGGAAACCGTAGCCGAGATCAATAGCCTGGGCTTCCACCTCTATCGCAGCACCACAGGCAATCGTGCGGATGCGGTGCGCGTAACGCCTTCGATGATCCTGGCGCAGGGACGCGGCCAGGGTGGGGCTACCTACACCTGGACGGATACCAGTGCCCAGGCTGGTACAAGCTACACCTACTGGCTGGTTGAAACTGAGGTGAACGGCCAGACGAATGAGTACGGCCCGGCGCGGGCTAGTGGCACCGCAGGCACCTATATGTTGTACATGCCGCTAATTAGTAGGTAAGAGGTTAGGGCTTATACTCGCTTCGCTTGATTACGTACAGTTTGTGGTGCTCGGCGCGGCTTTGCCGCGCCGAGCACCACTTTTATGCGGCTTCAGTGTTAGTACCGAAGCCGTTGTCAGTAATCTGGCCGATTGTTTCGCGGGTGGCTCCATGCTATAATAGCCGCACCGTAAGCTTGGCAAACGCATATTCATGTGCCCGATGCCTGCTTGAACGTCTGGGCAGGCATTTAAGGAGGTTGTGTCTATGGATGTTTCTCACAAGAAATTCAACCGTGTAGACCTGCTGACGCTCGAGGGGCGCATGGATGCGGCAAGTGCTCCGCAACTCAAGCAGCACATCGATGCATTATTTGAACAAGGCCGCTACCGCATCGTCCTTGATCTGGCAAAGCTCGATTATATTGCCAGCCCGGGGCTGCGCGTGCTCATCGAAGCGCGCAAACGTGCCCGTGATCGCAAGCTGACCGATATTGAAGGCGGCGATGTACGTATTGCCAACCTGCCGCCCCGCATAAAAGAAGTTTTCGATCTCACTGGCTTTACCTCGCTATTCGAGATCTATAACGATACACTCGACGCAGTCGGCTCATTCTGAGTAGCCGGGCGGCGGTTGGTCGTGCGCAGCGCTTGTAGTGCGCACTTCCTGGCTGCCGCCTACGAACCTGCATGGAAACGCTTACTGTCCCTGCTACGCTCGATGCCCTGGCGCACATCAGTGCGTTCATCACCGATGCCACTACGCGCGCGGGGCTGGATGAGCATGCAGCCTGGCAGGTACAGCTTGCAGTCGACGAAGCCGCAACCAACATTATTCAGCATGGCTACCCTGCCGAAACGCCAGGAAATATCGATCTGGCGTGGCATATTGCGGGCGGCGACCTGATTGTAACGCTGCGCGATCAGGGGCAACGTTTCACCCCCGAACATGTGCCCGCCCCCGATATTACCTCGCCGCTTGAAGAACGCCAGGCTGGTGGCCTGGGTATTTACCTCATGGGTCAGCTCATGGACTCGGTGAAATACGAGTTCGACCCGGTGCAGGGGAATATTCTCACACTCACCAAGCAAATAGCCTTACCCACCGCTACCCAAGTCTTCGAGCTGGCTGGCAGGCTCGATGCTGTGAGCACCCAGCAGGCAATTGCTCAGGTATCGGCAGCGATCGCGGCGGGGATGCGCCACATTCTCCTCGATCTGGCGCGTGTGACATTTCTGAGCAGTAGCGGAATGCGGGCGCTGCTGCTCGTGCGTAAAGAGCTTTTGGCGCGGGAAGGCGGTGAGCTGCGGCTATGTAGTCTTCAGCCCCAGGTGCGCGAAGTATTTACGCTCACCGGCTTTACCCAGCTGTTTGCCCTGCACCAGACTCGCGAAGAAGCGTTGCGCGCCTTTGGGCAGAGTTCAGCGTGAGCCGCGCGTATTGGCTGAACATCTATAGCATCGCGCTTGGCCTTCTGGGCTGGGCCTGGTTAGCGGCTACCCTCACGACACCACTCCCATGGCTTACCATTTTGCTCTTTCTGGCGCTGGCGCTGCTCATCGAAAGCGTCGGGTTTCGCGTGCCGCTTGTCGATCCGCATAGCCTGGTTGGCATTGTGCTGGTGAGTGCGGGCCTGGCATTGGGCGCACCGTTGGGCGCGCTGGTTGCAGCGCTTTCGGGCCTGCTATTTGGCTTATTCCTGCCATTATTGAGACGCCGGGCGCGTACATTCTATTTGCTGGTGTCGCGCCCAATCTTGCGCAGCGGCGTGCGTGCAATTGCCTTGCTGGTGGGCGGGGCGCTGGCGAATATGCTGGCCCCGAACCCGGATTCGCTTGGTATGCGCATGCTCGGCTTCGCTGCATGCTACGTACTCGTCGTGCAGTCGAGCCGTGCCCTGCGCGAATTGCTGCAAGGCGGTCGCACCGGCGTGATCACCTGGTTCCGCGCTGCCTGGCGACCAGCATTGAGCGCTGAAATTGCGCCGCTCCCCTTAGCGGCGCTTGGCGCGGCGATCTACATGCGGCTCAACCTGGTGTATTTCGTGCTGTCGGGCGCGGCGCTGCTGGCGGGGAGCCTGGCGGTACGCCGGGCCGCGCTCAATCTCCAGCGCCAGCGCCGTTCGGTGCGCGAGCTGGCCCAGCTCAATAATGTCAGCCGGGCAATTATTCGCGCCGAGCTGAATGTCGATGCGCTGTGCGAACTGATTTACCGCGAGGCGAGCAAGGTTGTCGATACATCGTCGTTCCATCTGGGCTTGTTCGAGCCCGATAGCGACCGCTATACCTTAATGGTGCGAGTGCAAGATCGCGTGCGCCTCCCGCCGCTGGTAGTTGATCTGCCGAGCGGCGACGGTATTGTTGGCTGGATGCGCGAGACGGGCCGGGCGCTACTGGTCGAAGATTTTCCCAAAGAAATGGATCGCTTACCCGCCCGGCCACGATACCAGAGCGAGCACCCGCCGCGCTCGGGCATTTATGTGCCGCTGATTGCAGGCGAAGAAGTGATCGGCAGCATCTCCATCCAGAGCTATCGCCCGTCGGCATTCGATACTGAAGATCTGCGTCTCCTCTCGCTCATTGCCGACCAGGCTGCGGTTGCGATTGCCAAGGCCCGCGCCTTTGCCGATGCCGATCGCCGCGCCGTGCAATTGCAAGCCATTCACGAGGTGAGCGAACGCATTACCGCCATTCTCGATCTGGATGAGCTATTACCCTCGGTGGTGCAGCTGATTCAAGAGCATTTTGGCTATCACCCGGTGCATATTTTCACGCAGGAAGCAGGCGACGAGCTGCGGTTTCGGGCGAGCACCGCCCAGGGCGAGGCGCTGGCCCGGCTGCGCGAACTGGCGTTGACACGGAATAATGGGATTGTCGGGGCGGCGGCTACCAGCGGCGAACCAGTGCTGGTGAGCGATGTGCGCCAGGATGCCCGCTACATTGGCGACGATTGGCACACGATGTCCGAGCTGGCGGTGCCGCTGCGTTTTGGCGACCAGACCATCGGCGTGCTCGATGTACAGAGCGCCGAGGTTAGGCGTTTTCAGCAGAGCGACCTGTTTGTGATGCGCACGCTGGCCGACCAGATCGCGGTAGCGATTGAGAGCGCACGGGCCTTCACCGCGCAGCGCGAGGAAGCCTGGACGCTCAATTCGCTGTTGCAGGTGGCCGAAAATATTGCCCAGGCTTCGACACTGGACGAGCTGTTGCCCGCGATTGTGCGCTTACCGCCGCTCCTTCTGGGCTGCGATCGTTGCTATTGTATGCTCTGGCAGCGCGAGCATTCCAGCTTTCTCCCGCTTGCCGCGTATGGCTTGGCACCAGCACAGCGCGCGACCTTCATTAATGTTGCCATCCGCGAGATCGATGCACCGCTGTTGGCCGAAGCGCACCGTACAATGGTTCCGCTTGAACTGACGCATGCGCCAAGCCGGGCATATATGTGCCCGCCGCTGATTGAGCCGTTTGGCAGCGGTGCGCTGCTGGCAGTGCCGCTGACAGCGCGCGGCGCAGTGCTGGGCATGCTGGTAGCCGATTACGCTGACCCGGTACATAGTTTCACTGCGCGCGAGCTAACGCTCTATTCGGGTGTTGCCAATCAGGTGGCTGGTGCGCTGGAAAATGCCCTGCTCGCGCGTGAAGCCGCCGAGGCGGCGCGGCTTGAGGAAGAGCTGCGGGTGGCGCGCGAAATTCAAACAACGCTGCTGCCTGCGGTGGTGCCCGATCTGCCCGGGTGGGAAATAGCCGCCGATTGGCGCTCGGCGCGGCTGGTGGGCGGCGATTTCTACGATTTTTGGCGCTTACCGCCCGCGCTTGAGCTTGGCACGCTTGAGCGCGAAGTGGGAGCGCCGCTGCCGACGCTGCCGCTTGCTCCACCGCAACCATTGGGCTTTGTAGTGGCCGATGTAAGCGATAAAGGCATCCCGGCGGCCATGTTCATGACGCTTTCACGCAGCCTGGTGCGCGCCGCCGCACTGGATGGCTCTTCGCCGCGTGTCGCCTTAGAGCGCGCTAACCGCTGGATTACCCGCGACTCAGATTCGGCAATGTTTGTGACATTGTTCTATGGTATTTTGCAGCCCGACACTGGCGTGCTACATTACTGCAGCGCAGGCCATAACCCGCCGCTCCTCTTCCGTGCGCGCCACGGTGAGCTGGAAGAGCTGAAAACGCCAGGTATAGCGTTGGGCGTGCTGGAAGATGCGCCGTTGAACGAAGCTGAAACCGCGATTGGGGCGGGCGACGTGCTGGTGTGCTATACCGATGGTCTGACCGAGGCGATCAATGCGGCAGAAGAAGCGTTCGGCGTCGAGCGCCTATGCGACGTTATTGTGGCGCATCATCGCAAATCTGCCAGCGAGCTGGTGCATGCTATCAACACCGCGCTGCTCGCATTCACTGAGCGCGCACCATTCGATGACCTGACGCTGGTGGTGATTAAGCGGCGGGCGGTGGGTGCGCTCGAAAATTAAACTGGCCGCACGCGCCGCAGCCCGTATTGCAGCTCGAAAATCAGCGCGTCGAGCTGGCGGCGATCAAGGGCGAAGGTGCTGGATTTTACGCCGCCGCGCGGGCCGGTGCTGCGAATGCTGAGCTTGAGCGGGCCGCGCCCACCCGGCCATTCGCCTTTGAGCGCGGTGCGCCCAACCTCGATCGCGATTTCGGCGGCGAGCCGCGTGTTGAGGCGCTGCAATTCGGCCAGCCGGGTGGTGAGCGTGCGCGCCTCGGCTTCGGGCAGCGTCATCTGCTGAAAGCTCAATTTGCCGCGCTGGCCGCGTTCGCTGATGCTGATAGTCAGGCGGATCTGCGGCGGGGTTTCGCCATTGCGTTCGAGCATCAGCAGGCACTCGATCGCGCCGCGCCGGTCGGCATGCGAGCGCCATTCGGCCAGGCGCTCGGTGATGGTAAGCCCGCCATTGGCAAGCGCAGCCGCTGGGTTGGCGGGTGGGGCGTTCGCTGGCGCGGGGCTACCAATCGCGCGCCGTAAAGCACCGAGCAATCCGGTATCGCGCCCGAGCCGCCCCGAGGGTGTGGCCTGCGCAGCCTGCTCAAGCCGCTCGCCAGATACCCAGCCTAGCTCAAGCGCGCGCCGAAAGGCATCGACGGTAGGAAATCGCGCTTCGGGCTGCGGCAGCATGGCCTTCTCAATCGCGCTGGCTACTGCCGCTGGCACCGCCCGGTTGAGCGCCCGAATCTTTAGCTCGGTCGGCTGGGCGACGCGCTCAAGCGCCGAGGGTGGCAGCTGACGCGTGAGCAGTACGTAGGCGGTAACCGCCAGGGCATACAGGTCGCTGCGCTGGTCCGTGCCCGCGCCATATTGCTCGATCGGCGCGAACGGCTCGGTAACGGCGCGCGCCACCCGCGCGGTCACTTCGCCGGGCAAGGCCACGCGCGCAATGCCCATGTCAAGCAGCTTCACCTTCCCGGAAGGCGTGAGCACAATGTTCAGCGGCTTAATGTCGCGGTGAATCACCGGCTGAAGCTGCTGGGTTTGTGGGTCGCGGTAGCTATGCAAATATTCTAGCGCCGTGCAAAGCTGTAACAGCCAGCCCAGCACATCAGAAATACTGTAGCTCAGGGTTGGCTGTTCGAGCTTATGCTGGAGCGTCTGCCCGGCGACGTATTCCATCACCAGGAAGGCCGCGCCCGATGGCTCGATGAAATAATCGCTGACGCGTACCAACACCGGGTGATCGAGCCGGGCCAGCAGCCGCGCCTCGGCCAGGAATTGTGTGACCGATTCCGGGTCGCTGGCGAGGGTTTCTTTCAGTGCATGGGTGGTGCCAAGCAGGGTGTGTTCGGCCTCGTACACCGCGCCGTTCCCGCCGATGTCGATCAGGCGGCGCAGGATATAACGCCCACCCACCCGCACACCCACCGGGCGCGGCGAGCGGGCATGGCGCGTGGTTGGCGTCAGCCGCGCCCCACAATCGACGCAGTAGAGTGCGCGCGACGAGGCGCGGCTGCCACAGGCACTACAGAATTGTATAGATGGGTGAACCATAGGTTCCAACACTATCGCTCGGATGTGCTTGTATTATAGCAAAATCAGCATTGTTTAGCGCTCTGCGCGAACAACGAACAGGGGTGTATACTAGGGCAAGCGTGTATAATGGAGTGAACCATGCACGGCGGCGATCTGATTGCGAGCGTGCTCGTGGCGCAGGGCACACAATTCCTCTTCACGCTCTGCGGCGGCCATATTTCGCCGATTCTCACCGGCTGTAAAGCGCGCGGCATCCGCGTCATCGACACGCGCCACGAGGCAACTGCGGTGTTCGCTGCCGATGCCGTGGCGCGGCTCACTGGCCGCCCGGGCGTAGCCGCCGTTACCGCCGGGCCGGGCCTCACCAACACTATCACCGCCGTCAAAAACGCCCAGATAGCGCAATCGCCGGTGGTACTGCTGGGCGGCGCGGCCCCGACCGTACTCAAGGGGCGCGGCGCGCTGCAAGATATCGACCAGCTGGCGCTGATGCGTCCACATGTGAAGTGGGCCGCCGCCGTGCGTCGCGTGCGCGATCTGGCTCCCGCCGTCGAGCGCGCCTACCACGAGGCCCAGGCGGGCGTGCCTGGCCCGGTGTTCGTCGAGTGCCCAATCGACCTGCTCTACGACGAGGCGACCGTGCGCCAGCTGTATGGAGAGGGCAGCGGCGGGCGCAGCCTGGCCGATCGGGCAGTAAAGCTTTATTTGGGCGCGCGGGTTGGCCGTATGTTTGCGGGCGCGGCGAACGTGCATATTTCGGGAACAATAGCGCCAGTGCCACCTCGGCCCGATCCTGCTACGATCGCGCAGGTAGCCGAGCGAATGCGCGCCGCTGAACGGCCAGTGGTATTGGTTGGCAGCCAGGCACTAGCCCACGCGCCCACAGCGGCTGCGCTGGCGCGCGCACTTGAGCGGCTCGGCGCGCCGGTGTATCTCTCGGGGATGGCGCGCGGCTTACTCGGGGCCGAACACCCGCTGCAATTGCGCCACAAACGCCGCGAAGCCCTGCGCGCCGCCGATGTTGTGTTGCTGGCGGGCGTCGCCTGCGATTTCCGGCTCGATTACGGGCGGCAGATTCGCCGTAGCGCGTGCCTGGTTTCGGCCAATCGCAGCGCGCACGATCTACGGCTTAATCGCAAGCCCACCATCGGCGCGCTGTCCGACCCGGCCCAGTTTGTGTGCGCGCTTGCCGATTCGCTGCCTACGCCGCCCGATTGGCGTGTCTGGCGTGCCGAGCTGCGCGCCCGCGACGATGCGCGCGAGGCCGAAATTGCGCGCCAGGCCCAGGCACCCGGCGCACACGTCAACCCGCTGCACCTGTGCCGTAGCATCGAAGCCACCCACACCCCAGGCGCTATCATCATCGGCGATGGCGGCGATTTTGTTGGCACCGCTGCGTACATCGTGCGGCCGGGCGGCCCGCTGCAATGGCTCGATCCTGGCGCGTTTGGCACGCTTGGCGTGGGCGCAGGCTTTGCCCTGGCCGCCAAGCTGTTGCATCCCGAAGCCGAGGTGTGGGCACTCTTCGGTGATGGTGCGCTCGGCTACAGCCTCACCGAGTTCGATACCTTCGCGCGCCACGGCGTGCCAATTATTGCGGTGGTGGGCAATGATGCGGGCTGGACACAGATCGCCCGCGAGCAGATCGACATCCTTCACGATGATGTTGGCACGGTGCTCGCGCCCACAAGCTACCACACAGCGGCAGCCGGTTTGGGCGCGGCGGGCCTGCTGCTCGATGATCCCGAGCTTGCCGAGGAAACATTGGCTCAGGCGCGCGCGCTGGCGGCGGGCGGGCAGCCAGTGTTGGTCAACGCGCTGCTGGGCAAAACCGATTTTCGCAAAGGCTCGATCTCAATGTAGCGCCGGTGCGGCTTTGCACTATGAGCATACCGCAGTTCGTCGATACAAAATCCTTCCCCGGTCGTATTCCGGGCAGGCCGCGCGACGATTATAATTAGGACTTTCGCTTCCTTGTTTATTTGCCTGCGGCAGCAAGGTACTTTTTCTTCTCTCTTGGTGATGTTTTGCGCGGAGCGCAAAACATCACCAAGAGAGAAGAATTTGCTTGAGTAAGCGAAAGTCCTAATAATGGAACATGTAAACTGATTGATAATGAGGGATGAAGCATGCACTCGACGAATTATGCCAATGCATTTATTGAGGTTGCCGACGACTGCAAAACCGATATGGGCACGGTGCCACCAGAGAAACGCGAAAAAACCGTGGCGCGCATGCAGTTCGATATGCTGTTTAACAACCCATATCGCTATACATCCGACGAGGTGCTTTTCACAATTTATGCCGAGCGCAATGGTATCGCCGATACCGAACGCGAAGCCGGGTGGCAAGCGTTTTTCTCAAAAGGCCAGGCGTGTCTGCGCTCGTCGCCGTTGGGGAAAACCTATGGCTGGGGCATCCATTTCGATGATGAAGCGCGGATCGCGATCTATGCGCGCGGCACCGAAGCCTATGACCAGCTGAAAGACGACCCATCGCTCAAACACCTGAAGGCAATGCGCAGCTCGCGCTAAGATCAGCATAGGAGGGGTACGATGCGATTTGGATGGCGTCACCTTCGAAGCGTGCTATTGCTGCCTTTTGTCGTCACCGTTGTTGTGCCGATGCTCCTGGTTTTACCGTTACGTTCACTAGCAATTGGCTGGCCGGTATCGTCGCCACTACAATGGCTGTTGCGCCTTATCGGGGTGGCCGCACTATTTGGCGGCTTGCGCTTGGTCGTTCAAACGGTGCGCTTGTTTGCGCATGTCGGGGAAGGGACGCTTGCGCCGTGGGATCCGCCGCAAAAGTTGGTGCTTCAAGGTCCCTATCGCTATGTTCGCAATCCTATGATCAGCGGTGTGATGGCGATATTAGTCGGCGAAACGGCGATTATTGGCTCTGTAAGCCTGCTCATGTGGGCGATTGGCTTTATAATCGTGAATATGATCTTCATTCCTGTATTTGAAGAGCCACAGCTGCTCAAGCGATTTGGTGCCGATTATCAGCAATATCGGCTGCATGTGCCGCGCTGGCTTCCACGGCGCACGCCCTGGGATGTTATGCCGGAACTTTCTCAACAGTGAATGTGATGATTGTGTAGGAGCAGCCTGTATGCCACATTTTGCTGAACGGATTGCGGGTGGCCTGTGGGGCTTGCTGGTGGGCGATGCAGTTGGCGTGCCCTACGAGTTTCACGCGCCGTCGGAGCTACCACCCTACGCCGCGCTCGATATGCTGCCGCCAGCAGGCTTTCGACGTGCTCACGCCCAGGTTCCGCCCGGCACATGGTCGGATGATGGGGCGCAGGCGCTGGCGTTGCTGGCCTCGCTGCTGGCCTGCGGTAAGCTCGATCTGGATGATCTGGGGCGGCGGCTGGTGGCCTGGTATGATCATGGCGACATGGCGGTTGACCGGGTGGTGTTTGATGTTGGTATACAAACCGCCGAGGCGATCCGTGCGCTAAAGGCCGGGGCCGTCGCCCATGTAGCTGGCCCGCGCCACGAGCGTGCCAACGGCAATGGCTCGCTTATGCGCGTGCTGCCGCTGGCGCTGTGGCATCGCGGTAGCGATAGCGAGCTGGTGCGCGATGCTCAGGCGCAATCGCTGGTAACCCATGGCCATCTGCGAGCGCAAGTGTGCTGTGCGCTCTACTGCCTGTGGGCGCGCCGCCTGCTCTACGCCGCGCCCGATGCCTGGGCCGATGCAGTTGCGACCTTACGTACTATCTATGGTTCAACATCGCCAGAATATGCCGAGCTAGCAGAGCATATTCGCCCCGACGACCCGCCGCAAGGGCAGGGCAGCGGCTATGTGGTCGATAGCCTGCACTCGGCGCGGATGGTGTTTCAGGCCCACACTTACGCCGATGTGGTACGCGGCGCGATTGCCCTGGGCCACGATACCGATACCACTGCCTGCATCGCGGGCGGGCTGGCCGGTGTCCGCGATGGTGTGCAGGCTATCCCCGCCGCCTGGATGCAGCAGCTACGCGGCAAAGCGCTGGTTGAGCCGCTACTGGAGCAGCTCTTGCGCCTTGCCGCGCAGCCCTGAGCGGCCTATCGTGCGCCGCTAAATTGCCGCCTGCATTGCATAAAAGCTGGCATACATCCCATTCAGCGCCAGTAGCTCCGCGTGGGTACCTTGCTCGGCGATCCCGCACTCGGTCAGCACAATAATCCGCTGGGCGTTTCGCACCGTCGAGAGGCGGTGGGCAATCACCAGGGTTGTGCGGTTGTTGCTCAGCGCCTCGAGCGATGCCTGAACCGCCAGCTCACTTTCGTTATCGAGTGAGCTGGTGGCCTCATCGAAAATGATAATCGGTGGGTCTTTCAGGAACACCCGCGCGATGCTCAGGCGCTGCTTCTGCCCGCCCGAAAGCTTCACCCCGCGCTGGCCGATATCGGTGGCGTAGCCCTGGGGCAGCCGCATAATGAACTCGTGGGCATGCGCCTGTTTCGCCGCCGCTATCACCTCGGCGTCGCTGGCACCGGGCTTGCCATAGCGAATATTCTCGGCAACCGTGCCTGCGAACAGGTACACCTCCTGGTAAACAATGCCAATATTCTGGCGCAGTGATGCCAGGCGCACCGTGCGAATATCGATGCCATCGAGCAGAATTGCCCCGGCACTCACATCGTAGAAGCGCGGGATGAGCGAGCAGAGCGTGGTTTTGCCCACGCCCGAAAAGCCGACAAACGCGATATATTCGCCCGCACGAATATGCAGCGAAATATCGCGCAGCACCGCACCATAGTGCGCTTTGTAGCCGAAGCTCACGTTATTGAAGTGAATCTGGCCCTGCACCAGCCCAAGCTCAATCGCATCCGGCGCTTCGGTGATGCTGGGCGGCACTTCCAGCAAATCCATGAAGCGGTGAAAGCTGGTGATGCCTTCCTGGTACAGCCGCGCAAAATTAACCAGCCGCTCAAGCGGCTCGAACAGAATCCCAATGCACAGCACATAGGTGAGCAGATCGGCCAGGCTGAGCGTGGCATGCATGATGCTGATGCCACCAACCACAATCACCACAATCGTCGTGAGCTGCCCAAAAGCGACCATGCCCTCATAGAAATAGGCTTCGCTACGATGGCCCGCGCGGCGGCTTTCAATGAATCGGTCGTTTTCGTAGGCGAATTTCTGCTGCTCAAGCGCTTCGTTGGTAAACGATTGCACCACGCGCATACCCGCGAGTGTGTCTTCCACCTGCGCATTAATATCGCCAATGCGGTCTTTGCTCAGGCGTAGCGCACGGTTCATGATGCGGTTGAAGTAAAACGCATATGCCGCCATGCAGGGCATGAAGCACAGAATGAGCAGCGTCAGCGGCACGTTGATGCTGAAGAGAATGACGAACACACCCACAAGCTTCAGCACGGCGATGGTCATATCTTCCGGGCCGTGATGGTAAAACTCCGACAGCGAGAACAGATCGTTGGTGAGGCGCGTCATCAGCTGGCCGGTCTTCTGCTCGTCGTAGAAGCTGAACGAGAGGGTTTGGTAGTGGGCAAACAGCTCGCGGCGCATGTCGCTTTCCATCAGCGAACCCATCATATGCCCCTGGTAATCGACGAAGGTGTTGCAGGTGGTGTACACCACTAGCAGCGCCAACATCAGCGCGCCAATGAGCATAATCTGCATTATCGCGTCGGGCCGGCGCTCAACCAGCACGGTTTTAGTGATGTAGCTGGTGCAAAGTGGCAGAATAAGCGTGATCGCTGACACCATGCAGGCGCAGAGCAGGTCGGTAATCAGCAGGCCAAGGTAGGGCCGGTAATACGAAAGAAACTTCTTGTGGCGTGAATTCACAAAATAGCTCCTAAATATGTAATCTGTCAGCTGTAATGAGTAACGACAGTAGAACTTTCGCTGGTCGCGTATTTGCCTGCGGCAGCATGGTATTTATTGTTTCTTCTTGGTCATTTTTGCGCTACGCGCAAAAATGACCAAGAAGAAATGAATTTGCCTGGCTCAACGAAAGCCCTCAATCTAATGATTCGCTGGCTAGCCGCAGCTGGCAGCTTTGCGGGTGTGCAGCGCTTACTTCGGGCACACCTGCAAAGCTGCCAGCTGCGGCCAGAGGGTTGTTGTACCCTGGCCGCGCACAATAACGCGGCTACGGGCACAAACCCGCAGCCGCGCTCACAGTACTATTCTGAATCAAACAGCCACGGGTGTAGCGTACTCCCGTAGCCTTATGCCCTTCCTTCGCCATGAACTCGCCACCGGTAGCAACCCTACCCAGCCGATCAGGCTGGCTCGGGCTACCAGGCGCGGCGCACACCCGTAGGCGGCACCGTAGTTGTTCAACGAATGAAGGCGCGTGTGTTGGTTAGCAGGCGCACTCCACAAATACGCGGGCCACGCTGCTTTGGGCAGTGGCAGCCAGCGCAGACAGGTTGTGGCTGATATACGTCATGGGGTGCCTCCTTGCAAAGTGGTGTGCAGTACGAGCCTAGCATGGCGGTTGGTGCGCGTCAAGTCGGGCAAAGGGTGTATATTTACGTGCACTGGATCTTACGCTACACTTCGCGCACCACTCGCTATACCCTTGCCGCCGCGATGAGGCTCGGAAGGAGCGCCCCATGACCGTATTGTCGCGCTATGACGACCAGGAGCTGCGCCTGTTGCAGCTGCTCAGCAGCCGCTACCCCACCATTACCGCCGCGCATACCGAAATGATCAATCTGTATGCCATTCTCGCGCTGCCCAAAGGCACCGACCACTATGTTTCCGATATTCATGGGGCCTACGAGCAATTCGACCATATTTTGCGCCATGCCTCGGGCGCGATTCGCCGCAAAATCAACCAGACATTTGGTATAGAGATGTCGCAGCAGCAAAAGACCGAGCTGGCGATGCTGATTTACTACCCTGAGAAGAAGCTGCGCCAGCAGCTTGCCGAACTTGCCGACCCGCACGACTGGATGGTGGCGATGATTGCGCTGCTGGTGCGGGTAGCGCGCACGGCGGCGCAGAAATACACTCGCAGTAAGGTGCGTAAGCGGCTGCCTGCGCAGCTGGCATATATTCTCGAAGAATTAGTGACCGAGAGCCAGGCCGACCACCAGCAGAAAGAGCACTACTACACCAGCATTGTTGAGCATATTGTGGCGCTGGGTGAGGGCGAAAACTTCATCACGACCCTGGCATATGTGATACAAAGCCTGGTCGTCGATCGGCTGTATGTGCTGGGCGATATTTTCGACCGCGGGCCTGCCGCCGAGCGGGTGATGGATCGCCTGATGGAATATCACTATGTCGCTATTCAGTGGGGCAATCACGATATTTCGTGGATGGGTGCGGCCAGCGGCGGCGATGCGCTGATTGCGAATGTTATTCGTCTCTCGCTGCGCTATGGCAATATCGAAACGCTCACCGACGGCTATGGTATTAGCCTGCGCCGCCTGCTAAACTTTGCCGAAACTGCCTACGCTGGCGACCCGAGCAGCCTGTTTGTGCCCAAGGACGATTCATCGCTAGAGCATTACAGCCGCGTATCGATTGCCCGCATGCACAAGGCGATCACAATCATGCAGTTCAAGCTAGAAGCCCAGATTATTCAGCGTCACCCTGAATATGTGATGAACGACCGGATGCTGCTCGACGGTATTGATCTAGCAACCGGCCAGTGCGCCATCGACGGTGTGGCCTACCCGCTGCGCGACACCAACTGGCCTACACTCGGCACCACCGATCGCGCGGCGCTGACGCTTGAAGAAGAAGAAGTGATTGCCGACCTGCGCTACCAATTTCAGCACAGCGCGCGGCTGCAAAAACATATTCGCTTTCTGTACAGCTATGGCAATATGTTTCAGGTGCAGGATGGGAACTTGCGTTTCCATGGCTGCCTGCCAGTGGATGAGCAGGGCGAATTTATTGGCGTGCCGATCGGCGATGAGGTGCTGGCCGGGCCGACGCTGCTGGCACGCTACGAGCAAGTCGCGCGCGAGGCGTTCTTCAGCCACGACCCGCAGGCGCGCCAGGCCGGGCAGGATGCGATGTGGTACCTGTGGTGCGGGCCGCTCTCGCCGCTGTTTGGCCGCGCGCGGATGACGACCTTCGAGCGCTACTTCATTGCGGATAAATCGACCCACGAGGAGCCGAAAGGCCCTTACTACCAGCTGCGTAATAGCGAGGCATTCTGCCGCAAGGTGCTGGCGGCATTCGGTGGCGATGTTGAGCATGGGCATATCATCAATGGGCACACGCCGGTGCGCCTGAAGAAGGGCGAGCGCCCGCTGATGGCGAACGGCAAAATGCTTGTCATTGACGGCGGCATGAGCGAACCCTACCAGCCGGTGACGGGCATTGCAGGCTATACCCTGATCGGCAACTCGCACGAGCTGGTGCTGGCCGCCCATGAAGCGTTTGTGTCTGCCGATGAGATGATTCGCCAAGGCGAGGATGTGACGCCACACACCGAGCGGATCGAGACCTTCCCGCAGCGCATCCTGATCGCGGCTACAGATACCGGCCAGCTCTTGCGCGGCCAGCTTGAGGATTTGCAGAAGCTGATTGATGCCTACCATAATGGTGTGTTGGTCGAAACGTATGGTGGTCGCCCGGCGCGATTTTAAGCGTGGCCACCGAAGTGCGGTCACGCAGCCCGTTTGGTTGCGCAACAATCATTAATAATAAACAGACGATTACACAGAATTGCACACGAGCGCGCTATACTTTCTTTGCGGGTGATCACAGGCCCGCGCTGGGGAGCGCAAAGCGCAGGCCAGATGTGGTTGCTGCGTGTTCACGGTTCCTCCTGAAGTGCCGCCGCGTTGTTTGGGTATGAACAGCGCGGCGGTGCGATTCTCCCTACCACTTTCCCTGCCTCACTGGCCGAGCCAGATTCGGTATAATACGCCTGTGCGCGCGCCGCCGCTCCGAGTGTTGCGCTGCGCCAAAGCTTTTTCAATGGCAGCGCTTGCGCATCAGCCTGCAAATAATGGCTCGCGTAAGCCATACTATCAGCGACATGCCTCCTGCGTGCTGACGCGGAAGGGGTGTCCAGAGGGCAGAGCAGAACCCATGAGTACTCCGGCGCTTCATTCTGAGCAGCTCGACAATGTCCATGTTCGTGAACTTACCCCTATTCAGTCGCCCTACCAGCTGAAAACCCAGCTGCCGATGCCCGATGCCGCCGCCCATACGGTGGCAGCGACGCGCGCCGCCATCCGGCGCATCCTGCGTGGCGAAGATCCACGCGTAATGGTGGTGATTGGCCCGTGTTCGATCCATGATCCGGCGGCGGCGCTCGATTATGCACGCCGTCTGCATGCGCTTCAGGCGGCATTGGGCGACCAGCTGCTGCTGATTATGCGCACCTACCTCGAAAAGCCGCGCACAACCGTGGGCTGGCGCGGGCTGATCAACGATCCGCATCTCGATGGCTCGTTTGATATGAGCACCGGGCTATTTCGTGCCCGCCGCCTGCTGATCGATATTAATGCGCTGGGCTTGCCGGTAGCCACCGAAATGCTCGACCCAATTAGCCCGCAGTACCTCGACGACCAGATTAGCCTGGCAACGATTGGTGCGCGCACGGCTGAGGCCCAGACGCACCGCGCGCTGGCAAGCGGTGTGTCGATGCCAGTGGGGATTAAAAATGGCACCGACGGCAGTATTCAGGTGGCGGTGAATGCCTGCCTGACCGCAGCTGGCTCGCACAGCTTCCTCGGTATCGATGAGCGTGGGCAGAGCGCGGTGGTGAAAACCACTGGTAACCCGGACAGTTTTGTGATCTTGCGCGGCGGGCGTAGTGGCCCGAACTATGATGCAGCGCATGTGGCCGAGGCGGCACAATTGCTGCGCGCGGCGCGCCTGCACCCAGCGGTAATGATTGATTGCAGCCACGCAAATACCGGCAGCGATTACCGCCTGCAAGAAGGGGTGTGGAATAACGTTATCGCTCAGGTGGCGGCCCAGCCTGGCCCGATTGTGGGCCTAATGGTGGAAAGCAACCTGTACGAAGGCAAGCAGCCGCTTACCGCCGACCACACCGCACTCCGCTATGGGGTGTCGCTTACCGATGGCTGCATCGGTTGGGAGCAGACTGAGCGGATGCTGCGCGCGGCTCACAGCGCGCTGGCGTCGCGCTGAGCGTGGGCGATATACGCCCTGCCTGCCGTGGAATAGAAGCTTGAAGGAGTAGCCAGTCAAAACGGCTGCTCCTTTTGTTGCTAAATTTTTTGTTACTCCATCTTGCTATGCTTGTAGGTACAATAGAAGAAGAGCGAAAACATCGCCGCCTCAACGCTGTGACCCAGAGTAGCGCTTGCATAGAACAAAGGAGTTCGCTATACATACGCTCAGTATCTTTGCATATTCCCTTCGCTATGTGTCGCGTATTGTGGTGCGTTACAGTGCGCTGGCCCTGCTGCTATGTGCAGCATTGCTCATCGGGCAGCCCGCACAGGTTGCCGCCGAGAATCGCGCTACCTCAGCGACTATCCATAGCACCGCGCGCGCCGCACCGCGCGTGCTGCTCGTAGACGACGATGGCGATAATCCGGATGTTCGCTCGCGTGTTGCCCAGCCGCTTAATGCGCTGGGAGTGAATTATGACGTGTGGGATACGCTGGTGAATGCCGAACCAAATGCCGCCACGCTCGCAAATTATGCCATGGTGATATGGATCGGTGGGCACTATGGCTCGCCTGCGCTCGCAACCGAGCCTGCGCTGGCGGCGTTTTTACAGGGCGGGGGTTGCCTGTTCCTGAGCAGCCAGGAATTGTATTACAACAACAATATTACGCCATTTATGCAGCAGTACCTGGGCGTAGCAGCGGTAATTGGCGATGTTGGTCATGCTGCGGTGCGCGGCACTGGCGTAGTGTTTGGTGGGCTTGGGCCACTCACGCTCGACCCAACCCAGATTAGCCCGCAATACAGCCCGAGTGATAGCGATGTTGTTACGCCAACCCTGGCGTCTGAGCTGGCATTTTACAGCGACAAAGGCAATAGCGGCGTGTTCCACGATGGTGGGCGCTACCGGAGTGTGTACCTGGGCTTTTCGTTTGAGGCAATTAGCACCGTGACTGGCCGCCAGAGCGTGCTTCAGCGCGCGGCAAGCTGGTGCGATGCACTGCCCTTGGTATTCACCACTGCTGCGCCACCGTCCGCCATACTAGGCCAGCCTTACAGCCACCACTTTACTGCTACGGGCGTACCGAAGCCAAGCTTCAGCCTGGCCGGTGGCACGCTACCGCCGGGAATCACCCTTTCTGCAGATGGGGTGCTCAGTGGTGTGCCTACCAGGCGCGGCACGTTTAGTGGCATTGTGGTTTCGGCCAGCAATGGTGTAAACCCAAATGCAACCCAAAATCTCACATTGATCGTCGCGCGCGATGGCCGGGTGTTTGTACCGATGGCGCGGCGTTAGTGCAGGCTGCTCAGCGCCGCAGGCGTTGAAGCCGTTCGCCCGCAGCCTGCAGGGTTTCGAGCTTTTTGGCGAAGCAGAAGCGCGCAAACGGCGGCGCGGCGGCTGGGTTCATATAGAACGCGGAGGTTGGAATCGCCGCTACGCCCAGCTCAGTCGTGAGCCAGCGGCAAAAGGCCCGATCGTCGTGATACCCGAGTGCGCTGATGTCGGCACTGATGAAATACGATCCCTCCACCGGCAAGGTTGGCAGCCCCACGCCTTCGAGAATGCCACGCAACAGCGTATAACGCTCGGTGTATTCGCTTTGCAGGCCAGCATAGTAGCCGTTGCCAGCAGCTTGCTCAATCGCGGCGCCGGCGGCTTCTTGCAGCGGGGTTGCGGTGGCAAATGTCACCCACTGGTGGGCCTGGCGTAGCGTGGTGTTCAGCCAGGCTGGCCCGACCGCCCAGCCGATTTTCCAGCCGGTGACACTAAAGGTTTTGCCCACGCTATTAAGCGTCAGCGTGCGCTCCCACATGCCGGGCAGTGTGGCGAGCGGCAGATGCACAGCATTGCCATACACCAGCCGGTCGTACACTTCATCGCAGATCGCAATGACACCGAATTCCTGGCATAGCCCGGCGACCAGCTCAAGCTCGGCGCGGGTGTATACCTTGCCGGTGGGGTTGTGCGGTGTGTTGAGGAAAATGAGTTTGGGGCGTTGTTCGAATGCGGCGCGTAGCTCATCGGCATCGAACCACCAGTTCGCCTGGCTCTGCGTGGGTGGGTGCAGCTGTACGGGCAGCGGCGTTGCCCCAGCCATCGTAATATCCGGCACATAGGCATCGTAGGCAGGCTCGAACACAATCGCGCGGTCGCCGGGGTCGAGTAGCGCCAGCGCTACGTCGCACAGCGCCTCGGTTGCGCCGCTGGTAACGCTCACCTCGCTCTGCCAATCGATAGTGCGCCCATAGTCGTGTTCCCACTGCGCGGCGACGGCGCGGCGCAACCGCGGCGTGCCAGGCATGGGCGCATACTGGTTCAGGTCGGCAGCGATCGCCGCAGCGGCGGCTTCTTTCACAAAGGCCGGGCCGGCGAAATCGGGGAAGCCCTGGCCAAGGTTGACCGCGCCATGCTGCAGCGCCAGCGCGCTCATTTCGGTGAAGATGGTGGTGCCGAATCCGGCCACACGCCGGGCGGGCAAACCGTTCATAATACTACTCCTGCACGGTTTGGGGAGCGAGTGGCCCTATGGTAGCACAGAATGGGGTATTTGCGGGCGGCAGCATAACACTGGCCCCGGTAGGTAACGCTACCAAGGCCAGGTATAGTAATAAACGTTCGTTTCTGGCTGCGACGACTAGCCTGTTGTCAGCGGTCAATCGGCAATGCTGTGCTAGTCGATATATTCGTAGCCGGGTAGGGTCAGGAATTCGATAAAGGTTTCGTTCGCAATCAGCGTATCGAACAGTGCGCCCGCCTTGGCAAAATTGCGCGCGTTATACTGCGCTTCGCCATAGCGCTCCTTCAGCTTCCCCAGCTCTTCGGCCAGCACCTGGCGGAACAGCGGCAGGTCGATCTTCCGGCCATCATCGAGCACGCCCTTCTCACGCCGGATCCACTGCCACACCTGCGCGCGCGAAATCTCGGCGGTGGCGGCATCTTCCATCAGGTTGTTGATTGGCACCGCACCCTGCCCGCCCAGCCACGCTTCCACGTATTGCACGCCCACACTCACATTGGTGCGCAGCCCGGCTTCGGTGATCGGGCCATCGGCAAACTTGAGCAGGTCGGCGGCAGCGATATGCACGTCCTCGCGCTTGCGGTCGATCTGGTTCGGCTGGGGCATCACCGTATTGAAGACATCGAGCGCCACCGGCACCAGCCCGGGGTGCGCCACCCAGGTGCCATCGTGTCCGTCGGTAGCCTCGCGCTCTTTGTCGGCGCGTACCTGGGCAAACGCGCGGTCGTTGGCGGCGGGGTCGTTCTTTACTGGGATGAAAGCCGACATACCGCCGACGGCGTGGATGTTGCGGCGATGGCAGGTTTTAATTGCCAGCAGCGAGTACGAGCGCATGAAGTGCGTGGTCATCGTCACCAGCGCGCGGTCGGGGAATACATGCTCGTGATTACGGAACTTCTTGATGCAGCTGAAGATGTAATCCCAGCGCCCACAATTAAGCCCGGCCGAGTGGTCGCGCAATTCATACAGAATTTCGTCCATCTCGAAGGCGGCCAGGATTGTTTCGATTAGCACTGTGGCGCGGATGCTGCCCTGCGGAACGCCTAATTCGTTCTGCGCCAGCACAAACACATCGTTCCACAATCGCGCCTCAAGGTGGCTTTCGAGCTTGGGCAGGTAGAAGTACGGGCCGCTGCCGTTCGCCAGTAGCGTTTTGGCGTTGTGAAAGAAGTACAGGCCAAAATCGAACAGGCTGCCCGACACCACGCGGCCATCCACGCGCATATGCTTTTCGTTGAGGTGCCAGCCGCGCGGGCGCACCAGCAGCGTCGCAATCGTGTCGTTGAGGGCGTATGCTTTGCCCTCGGGGCTGACATAGTCGATCTTGCGGTTGATTGCGTCGCGCAGGTTGATGTGCCCCTGGATGTTATTGTCCCAGGTGGGCGAGTTGGCGTCCTCAAAGTCGGCCATGAACACTTTCGCGCCCGAGTTTAGCGCGTTGATTACCATTTTGCGATCGACCGGCCCGGTGATCTCAACGCGCCGATCCAGCAAATCGGCGGGGATGGGGGCCACAACCCAGTCGTCGGCGCGAATGTTGGCGGTTTCGGGCAAGAAATCGGGCAGTGTGCCAGCATCAATGGCAGCCTGGCGTGCCTCGCGCTTGCCCAGCAGCTCCTGGCGGCGCGCGGAGAAGGTGCGATCGAGCTTGGCAACAAAATCCAGTGCTTCCGGGGTGAGCACTGTAGCAAAATCCTCATTGACCGCGCCCAGGACTTCGATACCGGCGGAATACTGGTGCTTGCTCATGCGCACGAGCTCCTTCGCTATGCTATTCATACGGGTCTTATTTGGTTTGCTCATTATACTGATTTTTGATCCTATGCAGTTACAGCCGATAACTTGCCAGTTGAAAACTGGTGAGTAAACAGAAATTTAATACTTTGTATCTAATATCATGGTGAGAATAAAAAGAGCTTGGTAAGAGGTGGTCATGACCACACGCTTGTACCTGTGATTTTATAATTATTTGGAGCGATAGGCTGAGGTTTGATCTTTGATATAACCAAAAATACGCGTTAACAGTGTATTGCGCCAGATTTTATTGCATGATATACTCAAAGTGGATTTAATCCGAAGCGAATATATAAATTTATAGAGGCAAAATAATTCGGTAAGCACTTTGATGAGCAAGGTGGCATATTTAGTTACCTTGCTTCAGAAAATAGCCGTTCTAGGTAGTTTCAATTTAGCTACATCCATGGTGAAAACCGACATGCCAGTCACCAATGAACTAGAAAAAGAACGGCAAAGACGCTTGCGCAAGCTCGGCTGGATTCTTGCGCTTTTGTTTATTCTTATTCGTACAGCGATCGGCTTCTGGCTAAATGTTCCTCCAGCACGGGCGAGTTCACAGCCCCCAGCGCCTGCACTTACTAAGCCATGCACTAAAAACAACTCTCGAATCAATATTGGTTTACCAGATAAAAATGTTGCTTCGATAGCAAAGGATAGCTGTATTGAGGTTGCCCTTCAACAGCCATTTCATGGCAGCGGAAACAACGACTATGATATGGTGCTGTACGAAAGCTATGCCCCTAAGCCTGATCATATTGATTTAGATTGGGTTGAGCTACAAATTTCAAGCGATGGGCAAAACTGGGAAACAGCGTTTGTTTGGAGTAAAGGCAGTACGGCAAGCAACACAAATATCGCTAGCTATGCCAATGATAAAGATGGCGCGCTTGATAATGAGCGCATTCCGGTTACCGATTTATATGGCGATCCAATTCGTACCGGCATATTGATAGATATTGATCAGTTGCCACCTGGCGATTACACATACATTCGTATCTTAAGCCCGCCTGGTAGCAGCGAATCCGCTCAGGTTGACTCTATCGAGATTTTGTCGGTGCCGGAGCATCATCCGACACCAACTTCTGCCCCACAGAATACACCCACACCTACCAAGAGTTCTGATGAACATACTCCCACTCCGACGCCAGTGCCACCGACGGATACCTCGGTGCCACCGACGGACACATCAACACCTACACCTGAGCTGACAAGTACGCCGACGAATACCCCGGTGCCACCGACGGATACGCCGACCGCTACCTCGGTGCCGCCGACGGATACCCCGTTACCGACAGATACCCCGGTGCCACCGACGGATACGCCGACGAATACCTCGGTGCCACCGACGGATGCGCCGACGAATACCTCGGTGCCGCCGACGAATACGCCAACCGCGACCCCGGTGCCGCCAAAACCAAAAACACCAACACCATTACCCAATACCGACGTACCTCCAAGTCCTACTCTGCCATTAGGTACGCCAACCAATACATTAGTTTTGCCAACGGCAACTCCTACATTGGAGAAAAAATCACCGTTCCCTACTGTGCGCAACACGCAAGCGCCAGCGAATAATACGGCAGTACCCACCGTACCAACTACACAAGCGCCAGCGAACAATACAGCGGTACCCACCGTGCGCAACACGCAAGCGCCAGCAAACAATACGGCGGTGACGTCAAGTGATACACAAATGCCTACGAACGCAACATCTACTTCAACCGCTAGCCAGACTGCGACAGTCACACCTACGCCAAACCTATCGCCAGTATCAAGTTGTGATTCAAACCCTGTATCGTGGAGTGATACACTTTGGTATCTTTTCAGTTGTACATCGTTTGGACAACGAACCTTGTGGCAAGTAAAAACAGCAATATTTTGGACTTGTATCTTGATGGCCATTTACTTAATTGGAAAAGAACTTCTGACGGTGTAACATAGCTTCTGTACTTTGGGAAAGGGCCACCGCTTGAGGAGCGGGGTCGGGTGTATCCTTGGCGTTGCCTAGACGACCAAGAAAGGAACACCCGATGCCCCGCCAGCCCGATT